>Ga0102591_1000075_pt1 | contig 253889 bp, 274 predicted proteins | sample AraplaCol_mCL_r2_2_FD_76860 | JGI IMG/M metagenome (GOLD analysis project Ga0102591, IMG submission 76860) | Arabidopsis root microbial communities from North Carolina, USA - plate scrape MF_Col_mCL_r2 (SPADES assembly) (version 2) | ecosystem: Host-associated > Plants > Roots > Endosphere... | reverse complement strand
TCGCGGAAGGCATTATGGCCAGCGGCTTTATGTGCCGCACCAACAGGTCGAACACATGGCCGCACCGACCAGCGCTGCAGCAGTCCAACTAAACCCTTGCCAACGGAGAGCCGTCCACACATGGCGCAACGCGAAAGCATCACCCCGGACGATCTCGATGGGAAACAAGCGCCCGTCAGTAAGTTCCGGCACGACCTCAAGCTGAAGTTGCCGACTGCAGCTTTCACAGTTGGAGTGGCATCTCCGCAATGTGATCGGTCACGACGGTTATAAAGGCCCGCAGCCGCTGAAGGCGCCTGATGTCGCGGTGGTAGCCCATCCAGATATCCCGTGAGGGTGGCTCTACCGGCAAATCGAGCTTGCGAAGCCCTACAATCTGACTTCCGACCACTTGTGGCAGGACGGCGATGCCAATGCCTTGGCGGCTCATCCGCCCCTGCACATTCCGATTGTTCGACCGGAGAAGCGGCTTCGCATTCGGAAAGCTCTCGATGAGCCAGGCGATATCCGGGAACTGGCCGGTCGACGTGTCGTGGGTGATGAGCCGGAAGCCGGCTCCATCACCATACACCGGCTCGGGTAAGCCTGCCCCGACGTAGACGCCATAGGGCAGACTGACCAGTCGTCGCTGCACGACATCAGGGTTGTCGAACGGGACGATCCGGAAAGCGATATCGGCCTCCCGCTGCGCGAGGCTGAACAAGCGGGTCCCGGTGAGAATTTCCAGATCAACGTGCGGATAGGCCTTCGCATACTCGTCGATAATCGGCGGCAGGACGTAGGCGCCAAACCAGTCGGCCGAAGATATGCGCAAGGTGCCTTGAAGGGCTTGCTCCTGCCCGGCGAGCCGCCGCTCGATGGCCAGAGCGCCTTCCTCCATCTGCTCGGCCAGAGCGATGACAGCGTTGCCTTCTTCCGTCGGAATGAAACCGTCGGCCGTTCTCTGAAACAGCGTATGGCCGGTCGCCTGCTCGAGAGCCCGAAGGCGGCGTCCGACCGTCGGATGGCTCAGATGAAGCGCGCGAGCAGCAGCACCCAATGTGCCAGTGCGGGCAACAGCCAAAAAGATCCTGACGTCGCTCCATTCCATCGCCACCCCCACAAAATTGAACGGATACCGTACGGTACTGTCAGTTATCGAACAAATCCAACCGCCTATCTTCCCCGCATCCGCTCAACACGAAAAGCGCGCCGGCCGCGTGTCGCGACTGCCGCCGCGTTCGATCCGAGCGCTGAAGGAGGATGTGATGAAAACCTGGCTGATCACAGGATGCTCTTCGGGCCTCGGCTTGCAGCTTGCCGAGGCCGTAGCGGCGCGAGGTGATCGCCTCGTCGCCACCGCCCGTTCGACGGATAGCTTGGAATCGCTGTGCGAACGCTATCCCGAGACGGTGCGCAGCGTTTCACTGGACGTCACCCGCGCGGGCAACGCCGCAAAGGCCGTGGCGTTGGCGGAAAGCGCGTTCGGCGGTCTCGATGTCCTCGTCAACAATGCCGGCTTCGGCTTCATCGGCGCGATTGAGGAGGGAGAACCGAACGAATACCGGCCGATGTTCGAGGTGAATGTCTTCGGCCTAATCGAGACGACCCGGGCCGCCCTGCCGGCGCTGCGCAAACGTTCCGGAGCCCGCATCGTCAATCTCTCTTCCGGTGCCGGAATCGCCGGCTCCGCGGGCTTTGGCTTCTACAATGCGAGCAAGTTTGCGGTCGAAGGTATGTCCGAAGCGCTCGCACAGGAGCTTCGTCCGCTCGGCGTGCAGGTGATCATCGTCGAGCCCGGTCCCTTCCGCACCGAGTTTCTCGGTCGCTCGATGAGCACCGCGGCGCGGGAGATCGCAGCCTATGCCGAGACAGTGCCGGCGAGACGCCATTACCGTCAGACCAATAACGGCCGGCAGGCAGGCGACCCGGCCAAAGCCGTCGCCGTGATGCTGCAGGCCGTCGATGCAGAGCATCCACCGCTGCACCTCCCGATCGGGCCACGCGCTCACGCGATAGCGGAGCAAAAGCTGGCAGCCTTCCGCACCGACATCACCGCCTGGCGCGACATCTCCATCGCTACCGATTTCGACACCCACAGCTAGGGCGGCCTGACGTGATCGGCGGCAGCGAAATTTAGCTTCAGGAACGGAAATCCACTCATGAGCGCGACGACATGCGAAGCCGCGGCCCTTACGGCCGCCCCGGCTCGGGACGGCGACTCCCTATCCCAACCGCGGCGCTGGACAACGTTCGTGATCCTGCTGGTCGGTACATTTCTGCCACCGCTCGACTTCTTCATCGTCAATGTGGCGCTGCCCTCGATCCGGGACGAATTGGGCGCCTCCTCCTCCGCCGAGCAACTCGTCATTTCCTCTTATGCCGCGCTATATGCCGTGACGCTGACGACTGGTGGGCGGCTCGGCGATCTGTTCGGTCGCGGCCGTGTGTTCTTCGTCGGCCTGATCGGCTTTGCCGCCGCCTCGACGCTGTGCGGCTTCGCCTGGTCGCCTTGGGCACTGATCGCCGGGCGCGCACTGCAGGGCGTAACGGCCGCCTTGATCGCGCCGCAGGCGCTTGCATCGGTGCAGGCCATTTTTCCGGATAGGGAAAAGCCGCTCGCCCTCAGCATCTATGGCGCGATCTTCGGTTTGGCCGCGGTGGTCGGACAGGCACTGGGCGGCATCCTGATCTCGTTGGATCTTCTGGGGCTGGGGTGGCGGGCAATCTTCCTGATCAACCTGCCCGTGGCGATGCTCGTCCTGCTGTTCGGCATTCCCTTGCTGAAGGAAACGCGCGCGCGCGACGGACGCCGGCTGGACCTCGGCGGTATGGCGCTGTCGATACTGACGCTCGGCGCGCTGCTCGTGCCGCTGATAGAGGGGCGCGAAGCTGGGTGGCCGCTCTGGTCCTGGCTGTCGCTCGTTGGGGTGCCGCTGCTGGCGTGGCTCTTCTGGCGTTATGAGACTCGGCTGGCACGAGCGGGCGGTGCTCCCCTGCTCGACCCGGTCGCCTTGCGGGCACCGGGACTGGGCCACGCGCTGCTGATCGCGCTGTTGTTCTATTCGATCGGCAGCTTTTTTCAGCTGCTCTCCGTCTATTTGCAGGACGCGCTGCATATGACTGCGCTGCAGGCTGGCCTCGTCTTCCTACCGTTTGGTGCCGGATTCCTGCTGGGACCTCTGTCGACGCCCTTTCTCCGACGTTTCTGCGGCCTCTATGTCAATCCGATCGGCATGGGGCTGGAGGTTGTCGGGTTCCTGGGTCTCGCCGGACTCCTCGCGGCGACACTCACCGGCGCGCATCCCGCACCGAAGCCGCTTGCCGCCCTCCTTTTTGTCATCGGTTTTGGGCAAGGGCTCGCGCTGCCGACCCTGATGCGGATCGTGACCGGCCGGGTCGCGCCGGCCTTGTCCGGCATGATCGCCGGCATCGCCAGCTCGACTCTCCAGGTCAGCACCGCGCTCAGCGTCGCCGTGATCGGCGGAATCTTCTACGAGGTGCTGGGCCCGCGAACCGATCCGGCCGCCATTACGCAGGCGCTCATCGTTGCCGTCCTTTGCATCGCCTTCTGTCTCGCCGGAAGCGTGGCTCTGAGCATCACCCTCGTCCGGCTGCCCCCTCCGCATGACGAGGCAGACGCGCAGGTCTGAGACCCCTCCACGACGCATGCTCAGAGGTGTCTGTTGCCACTGACGCGGCTCTATGTCGGCCGCAACGAGCCCGTGGCGCCCGCCGCCATCCTGGTTTCGAGCCTGCCCGCCCAATACGGCCGCGATGCCCCGGGACGTGTGGGGGCTATCCAAACGAGCAGTGACTCATGAGACAGTCTTCTGGAGAACGGCGGTGCGCCTGGACATATGTCTTCAAGCACGGAGTGGCATCGCCCGCGATACCGCCAACGGCCGCGCCGCCGACACCGCCTACGACAGCTTCAACGGGCTTTCCCAAGGAACTCCCGATCGGCAGAACGCGTTTCACCAACGCCTTACCAGACATCACCCTGGCCCCGTCAGCGCCGCTGGCGGGGCCTTCTTGTGCCAACCCTGTCCCTTGAATGGAACCACGCCGCCCATATTTCGGTTCTAGGCGCGGTACCGATTGGTGCCGGCTGCTCTCCAGTTGATGTGTCGTCTTGATGTGTCGTCGCGGATGTACCGACCGCACCGACAGGAGAGCAAACCAGTTTCCCGGCGATAGCCGGAACCGCTAAGTCCTGACCACGGTCAGAGGCCCGTCGCTTTCGAAGTGACGGGCTTTTTCTTGCACTTCTAGCTTACGCTTGATCGCGCGCTGAACTATTCCGTGTCCCCATCGTTGAGGCTCTGAGACTGCGTCTCCTTAGCCTCCAATGCACTGGCCTCGTCCGCTCCGGCTGACGAGGTCTTTTTCGTTTTCAGCGCTGGCTATCCGTCGGATTGGGTAGTACCCGCCCGATCACACCGAGATGCTGGTCGCTGGAATGGAGGACGAGAACGACCACGTCCGTTCCGTCATTGCAGATGACGTGAAGCCGGTCGCACAATGCGGCGGGATCGATCTGAGACGTGTCGCACAGCAAGTATCCGGCCCGCCTGTCATCATAATCGCTGCCAAAGCGATAGGTCACCGACAACCGGCGCCCGTTGCGCATGATGAGCGTGCCTTTCCCAATGAGCATGCTCGCCTCCGCGGGCAGGCAGGCTATTGTTTAGGCTGGTTCTTCGCTTGAGCCTGGCTCGCGAGAGCGAGGAGGGCTTCAAGCTCCGCTAGCGCCATCATCGGCAGTATCAAAAGAACATCGGCTTCTCCGGCCGTCTCAAATCTCAGCGTGGCATCACCCCGAGGATCGCCACTAACCTCGATCCGATCGCCTTGATTACCGGTACAGCAACCGTCCGCTTGTTTGGCATTCATCGAGCATAGTCAGGTCACCACGACATTCAATCGGCCGCCTAAGAAGGTAGGCGCCGGGCCGCTGAGCTGGGGGGCTCGGAAGACGGGCCGGCGTCCGCGCCGACCGGAGTACGAGCCCGTTCAGGTTGCATCAAAATGAGCGCTGACGCTACGGAACATTCGCGGCCCAGAATCGCTGTCTCCGGACGGAGGCTGCGATGGCGGATGCTCTTCTTGTGACACTTCTGTTGCTGGTCGTCGGTGTGGCGGCATGGCAAGCGACAAAGCGCGGGCCTTGGTGATTTCAGCTCCGCTTCAGCGCGGCGTATCGGTTGATTTCAGCCCGTAGTCGAGCCACTGCTACCTCGCCCCGAATGCCCTTGATCCCGCGCGCATCCCGATCCTGCGAGCCGGTGACGCCGTCGAGCGTCTCGTTTCGCTTTCCGAGCGGCATGCTGGCGAGAAAGGCGATCTCGCACTCATGCTTCCACACCTCCGACCAGGTCGAGACCTCACGGCCGGCAAGGACGGAAAAGACGATGGGCGGGTTGGCAGGCGGGTAGAGCGGCATCGGCGAATCCAAGAGTATACCGCCTCCGGTCATATCGTGGTCCGGCTGCTGTTCAATAGGACCAGCGTTAGCGCTTCCGTTCGAGCCAGTCCGCCAGCCGTCGAAACTCGTCTGCATATCGGCTCGCGTTACTATCGCTGCAGGCCGCCCACGCTAGCTCGCAGGCTTCACAAACCTCCAGGAAATCGGGGTGAGTGGCGTCTCGGAACTCTCCGCTCCATGCAGGTATGCGGAGCATCAGCCGACGACGACCTCGTTCTTGAAGCATCGTCATCGGCGTGCCCTTTCGAGCTCGATGGCCGTAGGATCATGCTTCGCCGAAGGAAACTCTCAATTGACCTTAAGGGCGGCTAGCCCTCGCGCCGGCTTATGAGCTTTCCGCCCAGCGCCAACACACACTCGTATTGGTAATGGACGGGCCTGCCGTCATCCTTCGGGGTGGTGGCACCCTTTTTCGTTTCAGTGCTTGGGCGAGCAATAAGCCGCCGTAGTTGGGACAGCCACTCTCTCGCTGTTCGAGCATCCGCTCGCTTGTGGAAGCCCGGTATCGTCCATGGCTAGGCAGATAAAGATTAGGACCGCCATCGCTGCAGATATAGCGAGCCAGATCCAGAATTCAGGAGATGCGGGCCGCGACGATGGCATACCATAGAGAATGCCAATCCCGCCGCCTTGTTCAGTGCCTTCCTGGTGCCCGCAGTGCACGGCCACTTAACAAGACGTTTGTTTTCGCCGGGGGTGGCCCAGCATTGGTTTTAACGGAGGTGTTTAGTCGAGCAAATTGCACCCACAGCTTCCCGGAGATTTGCTCACCTTAGCCCGTCATGCGGCGCGGCAGGGTCCGGTTCGGTGCCCCAGCGAGGTCAGCAAGTCGGCATTCGCTCACTGCTTAGGCTGATGCTTGGCTAGCTCCAAGCTCGCGTTGATTGAGCATCGCCTCCATTTCCGCGAAAGCCGCGATCGGTATCGTGAGGAGGACGTCCGCATTGCCGGCAGTTTCAAACTTCAGCAAAGCATCACCCTGAAGATCGGTATTGATCTGGATGTAGCTCAGCTTGATCACCGACACGACGACGCTCTGCTTCTCTGACATCCCCGGTTCCTGCTCGAAAGGCTTTTTCGTCAACTTACCGAGTTGGCTCGTCCGGCTATCTCAAAGCGACAATTGGAACACCTCAAGCAACGCACTGACGCTATTCAACGGCGCCTTGACCGCGAAGTTCCTAGGGGCCCTTAGGCGTCCGCCTTCGATAGCGCGCGGGGGTCGGCCGCTATGCCAACTCCGCCCGTCTCGCTTCCCGCGCCTGAAGCTTTTTCCTCAACGTATTTGAGCCGCGTGGCGGCCGTGTTCGGGAGGCCTTTGTCTTCGAGCCAAGCGAGAAACTTGTCAGGCTTGATTGTAACGATCTGAGGGGCGCGCCCACGCGCTAGCCATGCGTTCACGACGCGAACTGCTGCAGCGCGCCAGACGTCGTAATTTCCAGGCATATCATCACGGTCGTGGGCCAGCTCCCACAGGCGCTGGACATCCTCGCGCTCGTACCACGGCAAAGCCACCGTGTACGCCTCGACTGTCGGTTTCATCGGATTTGCCGATCGTCCGCGCTCGGCGCGGAAACTGAGGATGCTAACCACCCTTGTCGGGGGTAGTCGGCTTACGGGTATCCAACCCCTTCTTGCGCTCAGTCAATCCGCCGCTTACTCAATTGATGGGTGGGCTGCATTCAGCTGATCAACGTTCGCGCTTGCCGAACAACCGTCGCCAAAATCCGGCCTTGGTGATTCTTGTCGGAGGCGGATGCGCGGCGTCTCCCGTGGTGCTCTTGTCGCGGATGGCGCGGTAGTGCTCTTCTGCTTCAGCGGTGAACTCGACCTGGGCTCCGGTCCGTTTTGCGATCCGTTCGGCCGTCTCCACCACTTCCCTTATATCGGGCGAGTGCCCGTATTCGGCGCCGGTAACATCCCGGAAGCCCCACCCTGCCGCCACTCGGCCAATCGTCAGGATTTGAGGCACGTCTGCTCCAGAATTAAACAGCGGTTAACCCGATAAGGGCAGCCTTGTTCCGACAAAAGCCCGCCACTGCAGAAAGCTTGCCGCCTGCCATCTGCTGTTAAGCAGCGGAACGAATCGGGCGACGACTTGTTTGCGAATCGTTCGTTGCGGAGTTGCGTTTGATGTGTGCGCGTCGGGTGCTGAGGGCCGGGCTGGGCGGTGATACCGTCAGGGGGCCGCTCACCCGGCGGCGGAAGGGCGGGCCTGATCTCTTCGCAGATCCCATGCCGGAGCGGGTCGAGCCGTGCCTGGCTCTTCCGGCGCCCCGCCTTCGGGAGAGGATTGGGCTTTCGAGGTGAAATGGGACGGCTACCGGCTCGCGGTTCACGTCGAGCGCGGCCGAGTTCGCATCATCACCCAAGGCGGGTTTGATTGGACGAGCCGATTTCCGACGATCGCTCACGATGCGCATGAGCTGGCGGTCCACAGTGCCATTTTCGACGGCGAGGCCGTCGTCCTCGACGAGCGCGGGGCTTCCGACTTCGGCGCTTTGCAGCGGGCACTAGGCGGGCGCGGCGGCAAGCAATCGGCGGCCAGCGCCATTCTCTACGCCTTCGATCTGCTTTACCTCGATGGCCGGGATCTGCGTGCGCTGCCGCTCGCCGAGCGTCGCGACATGTTGGAGGCGCTGCTGCCTCCTCACACGTCAATCCGGCTCAGCGTAGAGGTGAACGCCGAAGGCGCGCCAACTCGCCTGCCGAAATGGGCCTCGAGGGCATCATCGCGAAGCGGCGATCCGCGTCCTATCGATCCGGCCGCCGGGGTGAATGGCTCAAGATCAAATGCGCTCAGTTGGAAGGAGGCGTTCCCCGCCAAGCCCGTAACGACATGATGCCTCGGGGGCGGCGGAGACGCAATCCAGCGCGGAGAGGTTTGCTGGAATGCAGTTGGGGCCGTCCCCCAAAATGCGAAGGGGCGAAAGCAAGGCTCATCTTTCCAATACGGGCAGCCTCACCGGAACAACCATCCCCATCGTACGTTCACGACGTCGCGTGCCCCATCACGTGTTTTTCGGTTTGGTATCAATTCCCTGCTTTACCTATGCTGTTTATCAGGAGGTCGTTTCAATGAAGAAGCTGGTGATTATGTCAGTAGCGATCGCGATGGTGAGTGTCGGCGGTTGCGCGGCCATTGGTAAGGGCAAAGGCAAGGCGCCGCCCCCGGCCTCCGCGCCTATCGTTACGAAGGGCTAAGTAGGTCTATTGGCGGCCGGTCTTACCGGCCGCCTTTTCGCGACGGCTTCTTCGTTGCCTAATGGTTTAGCCGGAGCTATCAGTCCTTGCCTTGTAGGCATGGTTGCCGCCGTTGTGTTTCGATCTACCAGTTTCGGTGGAGGGAACAGGCGGGGCTGGATCATCGTCATAAGGTCGTTGGGCGAGCAACTGAGCGCCCCGTGTGACGGAAGACGTCATCCTGGATGACATCAGCCGCGTCAGGGCGATCCTCCGGTGGGTGCATGAACTCGGTGTTCACGTCGCGTTCGACGATTTCGGAACGGGCTATGGCGCCCTTGCAGGAGACAGACTACGCACCTGCCTCGTTGTCAGAGCGGCATTCACGGGTGCCTGCTGCTCTCCAGTCGGATGCGAGGACGCGGGTGTACCGGCCGCAGCCGACGGGAGGGCGAACCCAGTTTCCCGGCGATGGCCGGAATCGCCAAGTCCTGACCATGGTCAGAGGCCCGTCGCTTCATCGGCGACGGCTTTTCCTTGTCCTGCCCCCCGACGCGAAGCCATGATTGGCTCTATTTCCCCTAGTCGCGATGACAAATTGTGCCGGAACAATGGCGGTCGGCGGCTCGTTTCAGCTTCATCAAACGATGGAGAGGACCATTGGATTCTTGAAATCAGTATTGTCCTGACCTGCGCATCGGCCTTCAGTTTCTACCTCGCCGACACGCACCAGGGCTCCTGACAGAGACGCGCTCAAACTGAGGCCCCGTCAGCCCCGGCTGGCGAGGGCTTTCTCGTCCCTGGACCTGGGCTCGCGATCGACAGTTTTCGACGAGATGGAGGTGCCTATGCCGAAGTATCGCTACACCACCGACGACGGCGAAAAAACCACTCGCGGTGACCAGCCGCTTGATCTGCCCAACGACAAGATTGCAGCGGAGGAAGCTCAGAGAGGGCTTGCCGACATCGCAAAAGAAAAGCTGCCAGACGGCTCGCAGACGGAATTCCGGGTTGCCGTGGAAGATGAAGCCGAAGAAGTGATCTATCAGGCCTCGCTCATATTCAAAGGCGAAACTGCTGAGGACATGAGCCGCGCCCGTAACAAGAAGAACGGCGGGAGCGACCAATAGGAGACGAGGAAGACGCCGGGCCGTTGGGCGGGGGCTGGGAAACACGGTCAGCGCCCTCGTCGACCGGGGTGCGACGCCTGTTTACATCGCCCCTAATCAGGAGCTGACGCAGGGGAACAATCGTGACCCAGAAGCGCTGTCTCGCCGGAGGCGACGATGCCCGATGCTTTTCTGGTCACGATCTTGATGCTAGCCGTGGCGGTGGCGGCCTGGCATGCGTCCAAGCGCGGGGCGCTGGTGATACTAGTTCCGCTTGAGCCCCGCATATCGACCGATCTGGGCTCGTAGCCGAGCGACTGCAACCTCTCCTCGAATGCCCTTGATGCCCGCGCGTCGCGATCTTGCGATCCGGTCACGCCGTCGAGCGTCTCGTTCCGCTTGCCAAGCGGCATTCCGGCGAGAAAGGCGATCTGGCACTCGTGCTTTCACTCTTCCGACCAAGTTGAGACCTCGCGGCCGGCGAGGACAGTAGAGATCATAGGCGGGTTGGCGGGTGGATAAGAAGGCAGGGGCGAATCTCGATCAGTCTTCGCGCCGGCTTATCATTCGCCCGCCCGGCAAGGCGAACACACACTCGTCTTCGTAGTGGACGGGCGTGCCGTCCTCGAGAGTGTATGATGTCGCGGAGCCTGGCAGCTCGCGCCAGACGACGACCGTGTAACGGTTGCCGAAATCGTCTCGGCAAAGTTCGCGATACATCTCGCGCCTGATTGGACTGCGACGACGTGGGGCCGGCTCGGCCGGGCTTCTCGAAGCGACCATGGGAACACCTCACGCAACGCACTGACGGATAGATCAACCGTGCGGCGAGAACGCAGTTCCGGAATAACCTTCGGCTAAAAGGCCGGTCTCAAACGCGCTGCGTCCTCAGGCGCGATCGCAGATGGATTTCCGCTTCCATGCTCATGATGACCCTGCCCCCGTGCCGACGCGCAAGGTGCTGCGCGGCCTCGATCGTATGGTCGATTACGGGAGAACGACCGTACAGCTCTCCGGTGGCATCACGCACCGCCCATTCGTCTGCGAGGCGGCACACAGTCAGCTTGTAAGCCATCTGGCGATACCTTGATTAAGTGCGGGACAACCGATTCGCTTCAAATAGTTACTCGAGGTTTAATTTTGGTTCATATTGATCGACCTGCCTGCTCCCAAATGGGAGCAAATCGCTTCTGGGAATGAACCGGAACGATTCACCGTGCAGCCCGTGGGCGATGCGTTCGTTGCGGATTTGCGTTTGATGTGCGGGCCAAGTGCTCAGGGCTGGGCTGAGCAGCGATACCGTCAAGGGGCCGCTCACCCGGCGGCGGAAGGCTGGATCTGATCTCTTCGCAGATCCGATGCCGGACCCGGTTGAGTCATGTCTTCGCGCTCCTGGCATCCAGGTCGCATTCGGGTGGAGTTTGGGCTTTCGAGGTAAAATAGGACGGCTACCGACTTGCCGTCTATGTCGAGCGCGGACGATTGAGCATCATCACCCGCGGCGGCTTTGATTAGACCAGCCAGGTTTCCTACGATCGCTCACGACGCGCATGAACTGGCGGCCGACAGTGCCATTCTTAACTGCGAGTCGGTCGTCCTTGACGAGCGCGGGGCTTCCGACTTGGGCCCCTTACAGCGGGCACTCGGCGGCCGCCGGGGCAAGCAATCGGGGCGAGCGCCATCCTCTTATGCCTTCGAGCTGCTTCACCTCTAGCCGGGATCTGCGCGCGATCCCCCTCGCCGATCGTCGGGACATGCTGGCAGCGTTGCTGCCTCCGCATATCGTCCAGCCGCGGCCCGCAACCAACACGGCGGGGCGACGCAAGTCGGGGGTTGCTCCGGCCCGAGCTCGTCGCTGAGATCGATTTGCCAGTGTAGACCGATGACGGCAAACTTCGTCGCGCATCCTTCAAAGGACTCCGCGGGGAAGCTGATGGGCGGCCGTCTTTCAGATACCGCAATGAACCCGCCTCAGTTCTGTGGCGGCCTTGGCGCCTGCAGATCGGTCGGGCTCTTCGGAGCGTCTCGTAGATCAACCTTCCCCGCTTGCAGATCGCGCTGTGTTTCGGCGTGATGGAGGTTGAAGCCGATGAATATGGCTACAATGATGAAAGCGATAATCGCGACAACGCCTATGCCAGCTTTCTTTGCCCTCGCAGCAGAGAGAGTTTTCTTGATCGGCATTGTTCACGGCCTTCCAGCCGCTGCGCTGTGCGGTTCGTCGCGCACGTCATCCAGCAATTCGGCCGCGGCGGTCAGAATTTTTTCCGGTGGCGTCATGGCCTCTTGAAGATGCCACTCGACTGTATCTCGGTCCACGCCAGATCTGTCAGCGAGCATGGCCACCCAATCCTTCTCCGGAAAGGCAGCTTGCATTCGCAAAGCGAGATCCGTTCCCGTTGCGACAGGTTCCTGGGGCGTCATGACGCCGATCCCTCCTCTTGATCCCATCTGTGTGACCGCAGCGCCCGCTCGCTGACGGGCTCGCTTAGTAGCGTCGCCCGCGGATGGCGAAGGCGGACAGGATCGTCGACTTGTATCGCAGCTGATCTATTCGCCCGGACCTACTGCGGGCTTCTCGCTCGGCGGCACTACAGGTTTGTCCGCCCCTCCGGTATCCTTGCCACCGTTGGGGTCGATCGAAACTCCGCTGACCGAATCCTTGTCAGGAGCGCCCTGGATTGACCGCACCTTTTGCTGCTCTTCGGGTGACAGCTTGTTACCTTGACCGTCGCGCATAAGGACCTCCTACGTTGTCACCCAATGAACGGTCTCCTGTGAGCGCTGTTCCCTCCTTCCAATTGCAAAGCTCCGTTACCCCTCGCCATGATAGCGGCTTCGATGATCCCGGTTCGACTGGGCACTCGATTCGCTGCTCGGGCGTACGAAGGACAGCGAGGCCGCCTAACGAGCGAAGGATGGGGGAATGCGGAAGCTGTGGTTTGATCCTCCGGTTTCGATCGAGGGTGACAGGCCAGGTCTGACGATCGTCGTCAGCTCAGTCGAGCGCGCGGCGGAGCAGTTGCTGACTTGGCAGGATCACGGCCCAAAGTGGCGCGCCGCCGTGCAAGCCTGTCACGATGCGATGAGCGGAGGGTCCACGGCCGATCAAGCGCGCGAGGCGTTCATCGCTGCGGCCGACGAGGCCGGACGGATGGTATAGGCCCTGCCAATCGCAAACGAGAAACATGCAATGCGCGGCTAATCACGGCTATAGGCGGTCCCGAATATGGCTCCGGCCGAGGGATTTCAAAGCCTGGCTAAACGGAAGCCCATGTCGTTTTGCGGCCTTCAGCGCACGCGCTTCGGCTCTGTGATCTCCGGACTTATGTCTGAGATTAGACGATTAGATCCGCCCCTCTAGTCCCGAAGGTACATCAAGCGGGCTCGCTGCGTTTTCCGGGCGCTTCCGGCTATTCGATCGTTTCGTTGGCCGATCGCTTCGTTCCGCCCCACCAGCTTCGCGCCATGTGCCGAACTCTCACCGCAATGGAAAGACTATAAGGATCGCGGGAACAGCGAGCAGGATCACCAGCACCGACAGCGGAGCGCCAAGCCTCGCATAGTCGCTGAAGCGATAGCCGCCCGGTCCCATGACAAGTGTGTTGCACTGGTGGCCGATTGGCGTGAGAAAATCACACGCTGCACCTATGGCTACCGCCATCAGGAACGCGTCGGGTCGATATCCAAGTTGCGTCGCGAAGCCCGCTCCGATGGGTGCCATCACAAGAACGGTCGCGGCATTGTTTAGGAATGGGGTCACGGCCATCGCCGCGATGAGGATCAGGCCGACCGAGGCCCATCCCGGCAACGATGAGCCAATGTTGGCGAGGAAGCCTGCGAACACATCCGTAGCTCCCGTACTGCGAAGCGAGTCACTGACCGGGATCAAAGCCGCGAGCATGACAAGGATGGGCGCTTCCACATTGCTGTAAGCGTCTCGGAGGGGCAGCGCGCCACACGCGATCAAACTGACAGCTGCCGCGAAGAAGACGATTGGGACCGCGGCCAGGCTGAAGGCCAGCGCCGCAACCGTTCCCAAGAGGATCACCCCGGTTGTCCATGCGCGGCGAGTGCTTCCCAGAGCGACTGGACGATTAGCTAGCGGGAGCAACCCGAGATCGGCAAGCGTTTCCGGCAACAGATCCTCTGCCCCTTGCACCACGACAACGTCGCCGGAGCGCAGGCGGATATCGCGCAGGCGATCCTTCAGGCGCTCGCCCGAGCGACTGATCGCGAGCACGTTGACGCCGTGTCGAGCGTGGAGATCGAGATAACCGGCGGTATGTCCAACCAACACGGAACCGGGGGCGATGACAGCCTCGGAAACCCGTTCCGTGGCCTCATTGCCCGTCTCGGTAACCTTGCGCTCTTTCCGGTCCTTGCCGACGAGATCGAGCTCGCCTTCGGCAACGACCCGCTCAAGGGCATCGCTTTCGCCGCGAAGCAGCAGCACATCGCCCGATCGGAAAGTGGCGTCCGGTAGAGGCGCTGGGAGCAGCTTCTCTCCGCGCATGATTGAGATGATATCGACTTCGTCGGCGCCAAGCTTGCGAAGATCGGCCACAGATTTCCCCGCAACCGTGGACTTCTCTCCAACCCTCGCCTCGGTGACATAGTCCTTGATGTCGAGCGCGGCGTCGAGCGAAGCTGCTCCGCGACGATCCTCTGGCAAAAGGCGATAGCCGACAGCCAGGAACGCACATCCCGCGAGCGCGATGACGATTCCAACCGGTGCGAAGTCGAACATGCCGAATGGCTCGCCGGTCAGCTCCTCGCGTACCCGTGCAACGATGACGTTCGGTGATGTCCCGACAAGTGTGACGATCCCGCCGAGTAGAGAACCAAAAGCCATCGGCATCAAAAAGACTGACGGTGATTTCCCGTTCTTCCGCGTGTTGTAGCCCCCAAAAGCCCGGACATTTCTCACGGTGCTGCATGGGCCGCGATGAACTCGCGGGGTGAACGATATCCGAGCGACCTGTGCGGGTGAAGCTCGTTGTAGTGGTCGAACCATTCCGGCAGGGCGAGCATGACGGTTTTGGCATCGGGGATGGGATTCACCGAGACGTAGTCGCGCTTGAAGGTTCGCACGAAGGCTTCGGCCATGCCGTTGCTCTGCGGGCTCTGGACCGGAGTTGTGAGCGGCTCCAGGCCGATATCGCGGGCAAAGCGGCGGGTCGGACCTGCGATGTAGCAGGAGCCGTTATCGGTCAGCCATTCGATGGTCTGCGGCAGGCGGTTGACCTTGCCGAAGCGGTGCTCGACGGCGGTGACCATCAGGTCGCAGACATCTTCGCCCTTGATGCCCTCGGTGGTGGCGACATGGCCAATGGCTTCCCGGTCGCAGCAATCGAGCGCGAAGGCGACGCGGACCTTTTCGCCGTTGTCGCAGCCGATCTCGAAGCCGTCCGAGCACCAGCGCAGGTTGGAGCGTTCGACGGCGATGCGGCCGTCGTGACGGCGCTCGACCCCGCCAGCATGGCGTTCGAGCAGAAGGCCATGGACCTTCATCACCCGATAGACGCGCTTGCGATTGGCGGGCGCACGGCCCTCGGTCAGGGCTTTGCGGCGCAATCTGGCCCAGACGCGAGCATAGCCGTAGGTTGGCATGTCCTCGATGACCGTCTCGATCTCGGCCAGGAGCGCCTCTTCCGGCAGGGGCGGACGGCCTCTGCGCTGGGGAGAGCGCCCGGCCGTCCGCTGCGCCAGCCGGGCGGCGAGATGCGAACGGGCCACGTCCAGCGTCGCGGCGACGGTGTTCATGGCAAACCGTCCTTGGGCAGCGACAGCGACCGCAATCTCCGTTTTTTTATATCCTCCGCCAGTTCGAGGGCGTCCTTCAGGATTTCCACCTCCAGGGTCTTCTTGCCCAGGAGCCGCTGCAATTCGCGGATTTGCTCCTGCTGCGCCCGGAAGGCGGAGGCCGGGACCACTTCCTCCTCGGCCGCCGTCGCGGTCAGCGCCCCTTGCTCGGCAAGCCGCCGCCACGTGAAAAGCTGGTTCGGCGACACGCCGCACCGGCGTGCCACAAGGCTGACCGTGACACCCGCCTCGCGCGTCTGCGCGACGATCTCCAACTTCTCCGCAACCGACCACCGGCGACGCCGCTCAGGCCCGGTCAGGACCTCAACCTTCGGATAAGAACCAGTCATAGACACGACATTACTCCCAACCCTTATTTTAAGGGTGAGACCTGTCCGGGGAATTCGGGGGCCGTTTCACCGCGCGAGTTGGTACGCGATGGGCAGCATCATCGCCAAAGCGCCGATGTTCTTGATGAACGCAGATAGCACCGCTACCGCGACGAGAAGCACCACCACTTGGACTTGGATCGAGTCGAGACTCGGAGATACCCGCGAGAGCGCCCGCTCTATCAACTTCGAGCGGGCAACAGCGGCGCTCATGACCAGCGCGCTGCCTACGATGATGACAATGTCGTCGGAGAAGCCTTTGAAGGCTTCTGCCACGGGAACGACGCCGATCGAGAGACCTACGAGCAGGGCAATCAGTGCCACAACGTCGTAGCGCAGTTTCCCCCAAAGGAATGCCGCCATCATCAAGGTGATTAGGGTGACAGAAAGCAGCTGCGGCTGGGTCATTTGATAGGCCTTGGCGGGTCGTATTAGCTTTGCAAACTGGCTGCCTCGGGCCCGAAATATTTCATTCAAGCGGCCCGCAGACGCACGCTACTCTGCATCTGCAGGTCATCGATCACTTAGCTTGTCAGCAACGCCAACTGTACCGGCCAGTGGTTGACGGAGTCAGGTGGCACATTGAGAATTTCTATGACCAATGCGACTTGGGAAAGTGATGAACCCAATCGAGATTGCTTTTCCCGAAGTATCGACATCCAATTGAGTTGCTCCGCAGCGACGCTCGTTGAGGGGCTTGTTGAGTCGACGCTCCTGTCAAAGCGCTCGCGAGAACTGAACTTCAATTTCGCGCTACCGAGACCGGCCGGGTCCAGTACATCCGTGGAACGCGTGCCAGGTCGTCGGTAGGCAAGGCGTCGCGAGGACGCCGGCCTGATAACGCGGCTCTGCTGCGCCAGTTCCGCTCTCTGCAATCGAGCTCGGTTTGCCTCGCTCGCCCTCACGCGCAATCAACCTCGGAAAGCTGCAAAGCCGGCAATGCTCAACAGTTCAGGCAGCGCATGCTCGCAAGGCGACGGCCGCTCCTGCTGTGAAACAGACCGCCAGAATTGAAAGCATATCGAGGTCGATCGCGATGCGGGTGAGGTCACGCCGCCCGCGGACTTTCTTTCTACGCTGGCTGACGATTGCCCCGTGCCACGCGAGGATTAGTACGGCCGCTAGGGTTGCAACCGCGGTCAGGCTATCGTGCAAGGCTGGCGTACCCATCACACATAGCAGCGATTCCGAAGCATAGACCGTGAGGAAATGTCCTGCCCAGATCGTCGGGCCAACGAGGGCGGTTGCCGCGGATCGCAGTGGAAGTGGCCGGCTCATATCGCCACCAGCCTCGGGAAGCCATGTGTCAGCGCAAGGCCGAATGCGGTTTGCCCAAGTGAATAGGTCCACAGCAACGCGAGATTGTCGAAGACGACGCGTCGGATCCGGTCAACGCGCCCCGCCACCAGCCTCGCCGCGGCGAAGCCCGCCGTCAGCAGCACGGCGCCCGCGATCTGTGCCTGCAGCGCGGCATTCGCATAGACCATTGCTGCGTAGCCGCTCGCCTGCGGCCGCAGGCCCGCCCGCCCATGCTGCAGAATGTCGACGCCAAGCGCGCCTGCGAGCGAGATCGCTCCGAGGGTCAGAAGGACCGCGATCGTGCCTTCCCGCTCGCGTCCGCCGTCGAGCAGGCGCCTGCAGGCTTCGAGGGACGCGCCACTGACGACCAGCAGCGAGGACGGCGCCAGCATGGACGAGAGAGACGGCAATTCCGACAGCACCGGCCAGAACTGTGGCGCGACCGTCCAGAGATAGAGGTAGCCAAAGAGATATGAGAGATAGAGCGCGGCGGCGACGAGCATCAACACCACCATCGCCCACCAGCTGTGTGAGACCGGCCCGGAGGCATAGCTCGGCAGTGTGATTCCCCCGCCGATATCGATCTCGCCGGCCGGGGCCTGGTCGCACTCCCACATCCAGACCATGATCGCGACGATGGCGCCGACGCCGCAGAGCCCGGCGAGCACCACGGCCTTGACTGTCAGCAGCAGGAAGAAGCCGGCTGTGAACACCGCCGCCGCGAAATGCGCATAGCCCGGTCCGGTCAGCCGCATCACATATTGCGGCTTCGCCTCCACCGGCGAGGTCACGATCGTCTCGCGCCCGCCGGTCGCGGTTCGAGGCAGGTAGTATGCTCCCGCCTCGACTTCGCGAGCGAGGCCCGGCCGATCCCAGAGCGGATCGCGGCTGTCGATCCGGGGTATGCTGCGCGTGCCGAAGCCATGATTGGGCAGCCATTCTAGGGAACCGGCCTGCCAGACATCGCCGGCCCGCTCCCCGGTCGTCAGGCGGATGTTGCGCGCCACGTCGATGAGGAAGACCAGGATGCCCGCGGCCAGCATGAAAGCGCCGAGCGTCGAGACCATGTTCAAGCTCTCCCAGCCCATTCCGGCCGGATAGGTGTAGACGCGCCGCGGCATGCCGATCAGCCCGGTGATGTGCATCGGCAGGAAGGCGATGTTGAAGCCGAGGAAGATCAACGCAAAGGCCCAGCGCCCCAACTGCTCAGAAAGCGGGCGTCTGCTGAAGGCCGGCACCCAGTAGTAGATCGCGGCGAAGAGGGGAAAGACCATGCCGCCGAACAGCACGTAATGCAGGTGGGCGACGACGAAGTAGCTGTCATGCGCCTGCCGGTCGAAAGGCACCATCGCCACCATCACGCCGGTCAGCCCGCCTAGCGTGAAGATGATCAGGAAGCCGATGACGAAGAGCGACGGCACGGTGATCTTGAGCCGGCCAGCAGCGATGGTGGCGATCCAGGAGAAGACCTGGATGCCGCTAGGGATCGCGACCGCCATGCTTGCCGCCGAGAAGAAGCCGAGCGAGCGCGCGGGGATCCCGGTCGTGAACATGTGGTGGACCCACAGCCCAAACGAGAAAAAACCAACCGCGATCAGCGCCACGACGATCAGCCGATAGCCGACCAGCGGCACACCGGTCATGGTCGGCACGATCATCGAGACCATCCCGGCGGCCGGCAGGAAGATGATGTAGACCTCCGGATGGCCGAAGAACCAGAACAAGTGCTGCCAGAGCAGCGGATCTCCGCCCTTCTCGGCGATGAAGAAAGGCCAGCCGAAGGCGCGCTCCAACTCCAGCAGGATCGTCGCCAGGATGACGGCCGGAAAGGCGAAGACGATCATCCCGGCGAAGATCAATAGGGTCCAGGCGAAGATCGGCATCTTCGTCAGCGTCATGCCGGGCGCGCGCGTGCGCAGCACGCCAACGATGATCTCGATCGCGCCCGCAATCGCAGATATCTCGATGAAACCGATGCCGAGCAACCACCAGTCGGCGCCGATGCCGGGCGAGAAGCGCTCGCCCGTCAGGGGTGGGTACATGAACCAGCCGCCATCAGGCGCCGTGCCGAAGAACAGCGTGCAGAAGAATACCAGCCCTCCGACGAAATAGGCCCAGAAGGCGAAGGCGCCGAGCCGCGGGAACGGCAGGTCGCGGGCCCCCAGCATCTGCGGCAGCAGCAGGATTCCTGCCGCCTCCACCGCCGGCACCGCGAAAAGGAACATCATCACCGTGCCGTGCATGGTGAAGATCTGATTGTAGGTCTGCGGCGAGAGGAAATCGTTGCCCGGGACCGCCAGCTGCAGCCGGATCAGCAGGCCCAGAATGCCTGCGAGCAGAAAGAACAGGAACGCCGTGGCGATGTAGAAGTAGCCGATGACGGTGTTGTTGACCTCGGTGATGACGCGCCAGCCGCGCGGCGAGCGCCAGACCGCCTCGAGCCGCTCGCGTTCGCCCTCCGGGCGCGGCAGCACGGAGGGCAGGCCCACCGCATCGTCAGGGAGCTGAGAGGCGGGCGTGGTCATTTCAGGCTCGCGAGATAGGCGGCGAGCGCGTGTTGCTCGTCAGGTGAGAAGATGGCGAAGGGCGGCATTAGGCTTCCCGGCTTGGCCGCGCTGGAATCGGTGATGAAGCGGATGAGGTTTTCGGCAGTGTTAGGCAGGCTTGCGGCGGCGAGATATCGCCGCGCGCCGATGCGAGAGAGATCCGGGCCTATCGTCCCCTCTGCCCTGGTGCCGCGGACTGCGTGGCAGGCACCGCAGCCGGAAGCGAGGAAAAGCGCTGCGCCGCGCCGGGCGGTTTCACTCACTGGCACAGTAGGCGCCTTGGCCGCGGCAAGCCACGAGTCGAATTCCGCCTGCGATACAGCCACGATCTCCATCGACATCAGCGCATGAGCCGTTCCGCAATACTCGGCGCACTGGCCACGATAGATCCCCGGCCGTTCGGCTTTCAGCCGCATTCGGTTGGTCCGCCCCGGGATCATGTCGAGCTTACCTCCGAGGCTCGGCACCCAGAAGGAATGGATCACGTCGGCGGTGCGCAGCACGAACTCGACCTCGACGCCGACAGGGATGCGAATCTCGTTGGCCTCGGCGATGGGCTTGGTGGCCGGGCCGTCATAGGCGACGCGCCACCAGAACTGCTCTCCCGTGACCTCGACGCGCAACGCCGCCGGGCTCGGACTCGCGATCGTCTCACGCATCAGCCAGAGTCCGTAGCCCAGCAGCACCGCGAGCGTGACCGCAGGGAAGGCGATCCCCCAGAACCGGATCGCCCCCTCGGCACGCAACCGACGCCGCAGCCGCTCCGGCCCGGCAATCGCGAACCCGAGTGCCGCGAGTACGATAACGAAGATTACGGCAGCGCCCGCGAACAGGATCCAGCTGAGCAGCGCGACGCGAGCGGCCTCCTCACCGGCTGGCGCCAGAGCGGATTGTTGCTGGCAGGCTGGCAGCACGAAAAGGATCAGGCTGAGCACGAGGCGGCGCAGGCGACTCATCGTCCCACCCGCCTTGCTGGCATCACGCTAGCGAAATAGGCCGCAAGGTCGCGCGCCTGCTCCGCCGTCAGGCGGCTTCCGATCGGCGCCATGATGCGCCCGGTCGGGCTGCGGTCGTTGAGCCCGGCCCGCCATGCGGCGAGCTGCCCTTCGAGATAGCGAGCCGATTGCCCGGCCAAGCGCGGAAACGCCGGAGACGCCTGCTCATCATGACAGCTGAGGCAGGCGGGGACACCGCGAGAGGGATCGCCTCCCCGCGCCAGCCTTTCGCCTCGGGCGACAATTTCTAGATCCGTCCGCTCGGGCTGGACCGCGGGCCGCGGCAGGCCCGCATAATAGGCGGCGAGCTTCCGGATCGCGTTGTCGGTCAGGTCAGCGGCGGCGGTTTGCATCACGCCGCTGTCGCGCAGGCCCGCGGCGTAGTCGCGCAGGGCGCTCTCCAGGATTGCGGCAGGCTGCCCCTGCAGGATCGGTACGAGCCGGCTGGAGGGAGCTGCGCCGCTGGCATGGCAGCGGGCGCAAGCGCCAACGGCCTCCTGGTCGCTGCCGCCCCCGGCTATCTCGGCTCCGCTGGGCCGCTCTGGCTCGACCTCGCCTAGAGCCAGAGTTCGATACGCAAGGCGATCAAGTTCCGGCAGCCGACGCAAAAAGGCGACCACGGCCCATATCTCGTCATCGCGTTCGAGCGAGGGAAAGGCCGGCATGCCGGCGTATTTCAGCCCGTGCTTGACGATCCAGAACAGCTCGCCGTCCTTCCAGAGGCCGACCTTGTCCTTCAAGTCTGGAGGCGGAGGCAGCATCTTCGCAGCGACCGGGCTGATGGGTGTTCCCGGCGCACCGTGGCAGTAGGCGCATCCTGCATGATAGTGCCCGGCGCCAAGGCGGATGCGGTCTTCGTCCGGCTGCGTCGGCAGGTTCATATCCGGCGCACGCCCCCTGACCGAGTTCTCCATGCCAAACCGGAGAAGATGGTCGACGACCTTCAGATGCCCACGGCTGGCCGCGATGTTGTAGATGCCCGACCAGGCGAAGAGCAGCCCCGCCACGCCCGCCAACGTCAAGACGGCACCAGCCGCGAGCGCGAGACGGCCGGGCGTCGCCAGCGCCCAAGCCGCCGCCCGCCTAGCCTGCGCGAGCGGAGACATCAGCATGCCTTTCGGCTCCGTCGAGTCGGATGAGCATGCGCGCCGCGAGAGCGACACCGACGACCAGGTAGCTCAGAGGACAGGCCGTCACCATCAGCAGCCCGGCAAGTTGCTGATCGCTGAGGCTGGAGGGGCCGGCGGCGCAAACCGCCAGCACCAGGCCGTCCAGGAGATAAAGGTCGCGCGGGGCGAAGATCAGCAGCGCACCGAGCAGGCAGGCGAGCTTGCCGGTGGCGAGCAGCGCCGCCAAAGCGCTCCACCCGCCGGCGCGGGCTGCACCCATGACCGTTTGCCAGAACCAGAGTGCGGCGCCCGCGAGCATCGCCATGAGCCCAATCTGGGCGACTGCCGAGTTCGCGGCGAGTTGCTGCATCGGGGGCATATGCCACGCCCAAAGGACGGTCAGCTGCAGCACAGCCGGAATCCAGAGCCCACCGCGCCCTCGAACAACGGACTGCGGCAGCGTTAGCGCGAGCAACGGCGCCAATACGTTCATCACGGCGAGATGCTGCAGCATCTGGAGCGAGAGCGGGCCGATCTCCAGCATTGGCACGGTCGCAAAACCGGCGAGTGCGAGCACGCAGACGCCCGTTAATACGGGGCCGGTGACATTCAGCGGCCCATCAAAGATCCGGTGCTGCTGCAAAGCGAGCCTCCCCCGAAGATGGCAACCGGGGAGCGCCACGGCGGTTCCGCCTCCTGGAACTAAAACGCGTGCTTTTCCGAACCTTAGAGGCTCGGCTGACGTTCACCTTCAGCATTCTGCCTGGATACGCATCAAGGAGGCCGCAATGGCGCGCTCCAAGGCCCTGCTCCTCATCGGCGTAGCCGCTTCGGCGCTCGCTCTCGCCGCATGCGGAGACAACCGGCTCCCCGAGGAGGCCGGCTATGGCCCCAGCCCGACGCTGCCGGAGCCGAAATCCTCATGGCTGCCGACGATCAAGGTCGCCAAGGCTGTCGGCTGGAAAGAGGGCGAGAAGCCGACGCCGCTCGCCGGCGGGCAGGTCACCGCCTTCGCCTCCGGCCTTCAGCACCCGCGCTGGGTGTATGAGCTGCCCAACGGGGACGTGCTTGTCGCCGAAAGCGACGCGCCGCCCAAGCCCGAGGACAAGAAGGGTGGCATTCGGGCTTGGGTTCAGGGACTCTTCATGGAGCGTGCCGGCTCGCGAACCCCAAGTGCCAACCGCATCAGCCTTTTGCGCGATGCCGATGGCGATGGCGTCGCCGAGATCAAGAGCATCTATCTGGAGAATCTGGCGTCACCTTTCGGCATTGCGCTGGTCGGAGACCAGCTCTACATCGCGAATGCCGACGCGGTCGTGCGGGTGCCCTATGTCGCCGGCGAGACGACGAACTCCGCAAAGCCGGTCAAGGTCGCGGACCTGCCGGCTGGCCGCAATCACCACTGGACCAAGAGTCTCGTCGCCAGCGCCGACGGCTCGCGCCTCTATGTCGGCGTCGGCTCCAACTCGAACGTCGCCGAGAACGGCATGGCCGAAGAAGAACGCCGCGCGGCGGTGCTGGAGATCGACCCGCAGAGCGGTGCCACGCAGCTCTTCGCGAGCGGCCTGCGAAACCCGGTCGGCATCGACTGGAACCCCGCGACCAAGGAGCTCTGGGTTTCTGTCAACGAGCGCGACGAGATTGGAGACGATCTCGTGCCGGATTACATGACCTCGGTGAAGCGCGACGGCTTCTACGGCTGGCCCTACAGCTACTACGGCCAGATCGTAGACAAGCGCGTGGAGCCGCCGCAGCCTGACCTCGTCGCCAGGGCTATCAAGCCGGATTATGCGCTGGGCTCTCATAGCGCCTCTCTGGGGCTGACTTTCGCGAAGGAAGGTCAGCTCGGCCCGCGCTACGCGGCTGGCGCCTTCATCGGCCAGCACGGCTCCTGGAACCGGGCAACTCCGGTGGGCTATCGCGTGCTCTTCGTCCCGTTCAAAGACGGCAAGCTAGCGGGCATGCCACAGCCGATCCTCACAGGCTTCCTAAACGATCAGGGCGAGGCGCGAGGTCGGCCTGTCGGCGTGCTTGTTGATCGTCGCAAGGGGCTGCTGGTTGCCGATGACGTTGGCAACGTCATCTGGCGCGTCGCGCTGCCGGGAGGGTGAGAACGGGGCTGCCATGGGCTGCGTGTGAATGCGAAGTGCCATTGCACCAACTGCAGCTGAGAGGTTTGGCCAGCTGGCGAAACCGTCAGGCGAAGTGGTGTTGCCTCGCTCGGGATTTACGTCATGAGCGAACAGTCACGGCCCGCTCCCGAAACGAAAAGCGACACGATATTCAATCCTGGCAGTAATTGCCCGAAGGTCGCCTCTGCCGAAAGGGTCAGCGAAGTTTGTGTTATTGAACCTTTTCCGCCCTTGGAGCGTCTTAGCCTGTAGGATCCTCTGTCGACACCACATTCGTTGGTAGTCGCCGACCAAGGGAGCTACCAATGCGACCTGCGGAGATCATCGCGAGGTATGCTGGTGCCGAGATCGGAGTCCTCCTCCAGCATCGCGAAAAGCATGCAGGCGATCTCGCCGAGGCTTATTGGATGGAATACCCATCAATCGAGCATGCTCTCGAAGCGGTTGCGGACGACCTTTTTGAGGGCCGCGTCGAGCAGATAACCGCCGATGGTGAAGCTCTCGCTCGCGCAGAGATTGAGGCTCTCACACACTAAGCTCTGCGGAACCGCGGCCACGCGTTCAAAGTTCTCGCATCGTCTGGCTGCCACGGTGGAAGCCTATTTCGCCGCGAGGCAGCTACTCATGAAAACGCAAATAGCCGCGACACTTCTGGGGCTGATGTGCGTCGGGTGTGTTACAGAACCTGCCAGCTATACCGGGTATCTCAGCCATTCCGACAGAAAGTGGCAGAGCCCAGCATGCAGGGACGCGCGCCAACGTGCGACCTCGTACGAGGTTGAGGAAAAAGAGCGGCTCAAGTCGTCCGTTATGATCGGCTTTCTGAGTCCCTCGAGCGCGCTCGCTACGGTCAATGTGACGAACCAGCAGAACGTTCATCGCAAGCGATTCAACCGAGATCTGCATCTGGCCTGTTCCAGCACGGCCCTGCCTGACGACCTGAAAAACATCCCGGAACTTCAGCCCCCGCCCTTGCTCGACACGACTCGAGGTAGCTGACCGTGCAGTCGGCGAGGAAATGGCTTTGACCGTCGATCTTCAACGCGCTTCGCCCGGCAGCTGGCTATTTTCTGAACGTGGCTGATAATCATAAATCGACAAGGGAGGCTCGCATGGCGACCGGTACCGTTAAGTGGTTCAACTCCACCAAGGGGTTCGGCTTTATCCAGCCAGACGGCGGCGGACAGGATGTTTTTGTCCACATCAGCGCTGTTGAACGCGCTGGTTTGCGTGAGCTTCGCGACGGGCAGAAAGTTTCCTACGAAGTGGTCGCTGATCGACGCTCCGGGAAGTCGTCTGCGGAGAATCTGAAGGTGGAATGACCGCGTTGGCGGACTGGCTCGCCGGCAGAATAATGGCGCCTCGAGCAAGCTGGGAGTTGAAGGGCGCTGCCAGGTTCGGCGGCTATCGCTGCGACGGGCGCTTGCCATACGTCAACGCGTGGCGCTTCTCAGGCAGGCTGAACCCGTTTCAAGCGGCGATTTGCCCTCCGTCCCCAATCTCAACGCTCATAGCCTGACGCAATCGCGGTAAGCCGGAGTTGTGCGTTGTCCCACCTTTCCCGGGTTCACATCGATATCGACGAAAGCGACAAGCGGGCGACCCGGGCTCTTGTTCAGACCGCGCCCCAACGCGCCACTCAGATCGCCAAAACGCTGGGATGGGCCTGCGATGCGAGAGTATTGCTTGGCGTCGGCGTGATTTGGTGGCTCGGGTCGCGGCACGATGGGCGCAGCGATGCACTTCGCTATCTTGGGATCTTCTCCACCACCACGGCGCTGCATCATGCGATCAAGCGGATCGTCGCGCAGAAGCGTCCGGATCGCTCGCTGCAGCCCACTTTCCACGTCAAGCCGACGGGACGGCCTTACGATGCCTTTCCGTCGGGTCACGCAATGCATGCCGGTGCGCTGGCTTCGTTCGTGACAGCAGGCGCAGTAAGGTCCAGGCTATGGCCATGGGCCGTTTGCGGAACGCTTGCCTTCGCCCGGGTTTTAGCCTTGGCTCATTGGCCCTCAGGCGTGATCGGAGGGTTAGCGATTGGCGTGCTCGTCGAGAGGCTGTGGCGGCCCCTTAAACGCAGAGGTTACGCTTCGCGCCCGCGAGCCACTCCCTCACACGCCTAGTGGTATCCCGATGGGCGTTGAGGGGAGCAGAAGCGGTGGTCACCGAATGTCCGGAACCCGGCATTCACTTAATGTGGGGAATTGGCGCGGATCCAGCGCGGCAATGGGTAGAAGAGCCAGACGCTAGTCGACAATGCCGTCCCGGCCTTCAACGGCCCAATAGAGCTGCTGTCAGCAGGGCGATCAGGCACTCATTACCTCGGTAGTCAGGAAATTGAGCGTGCGCCTAATGTCGCGAGTGCTGCTTGGCCTGGTCCAGCTTCGCCTGACTAATCAGGTCTTCGAGCTCGGCGAGCGCCTTCATCGACAGGAGGATCGAGACTTCCGCATTACCGGCGGTGCTGAAGTTCAAAAGCGCGTCTCCGCGAGGGTCAATGCTCAGAAGGACATCCTTCGGTTTGACAACAGACACAACAACCGAATTCCGACCGGAATCCTTGCGCTTCATTGCGGTCTCCGACTAAATCGGGCGGCGCCCCGCTGAAACCCACGCGATCGGCGGTGACATTCTGGGATTTTCTAGTAGTCACGACATAAAACCTTGCAGGCTGGCCTCCGGTTCCTCGCTCCGCGTCCGCCGCCGACAGCCCTGAGCTCTTGCCCAGCTAAGCGAACAGCTCGGCGGGAAAGCAGAACCTGGCAAGATGCGGAAGGCGGTATCGAGGCACTGAGCGCCCCACCGTTCCATGCGATGCCGAGAATGGCCCTCCCGAGCGACGCTGCTGAATTCGGATGGTCTGCCCATCATCATCTCGAACGCAGGCCGAAGCTCATCGGGAACCTACCTACCTGCCCTCAGTTCATCACAAACAGGGATAGCAAAGGGTGTGCCTTCGGCTTCATGCGAATGAAGGAAAACCAGATGCTCAGAAACGTCATTTTTGCTGCCGGGCTCGTCCTATTGCCCGCAGCCGCTTTCGCCCAGAACCAGGGTCAGCCCAATGGGTTACCGGAGCCTCCCTCAATGCGCAGCGAGATGATGCCGCGTTTCAAGGAGTACGTCCTCACCCAGCGCCCGACCTCTTTCACCTATTCTCAACCGGTAGCAGTTGGCACTGTGCTGCCGCAGCAGGGGGTGGTCTACAGTGAGGTGCCAGCAGAATACGGCGTGAGCGGCTATCGCTACACGGTCGTGAACAATCGAGCCGTTCTGGTCGAACCGAGTACGCGTCGCGTCATCCAGATTATTGAATGATAATCTCACCGACGGACTACTCAAGCCCGCTCCCTCGGAGGCGGGCAACGCGCCAATCAGGCCAGCAGCCATTGACCCAGACGCTGAGCGTTGGACCGTTCCGATCTCAATTTATCGGTCAGGCGCCCAGAGATCTGAATTGTGGCACATACGGTCGCTACGGCCAAAAACACGCGAAGCACGCTCGCGCATAATCAATGACGCTGAACGCAAGGTACTCCGCTTTTCCGGCCGAGCCGGATCTGCCAGAAGTCGGCCCTTATGCGAAAGTCTCGGCAACGGCGGTATTAGCTAAGCTCATCCAGGGTCGTTTGCGCTTTGCCTCCGGCGCTCATTCAGCGGTCAAGCGTCATCGCCAGATCAACGAGGTGTTCTTGCTGCCTCAAGACGCGCCTCCACCGCGAGGTGCGGCTGCATATCTTTAAGATTTGCGATTGCTTCTCGTTACATCATCGCTCGAGTCCTGCCGCCCACTCAGCATAGGGCGTGTTCTTGGCCAAGTAACGGTTTAGATCGGGAGAACCATCGTCCCACCAGACGGGTCCGCGCTCGCCCAGAGCGACCTTGGCGCTCTCGACCCGCGCGCGGGCAACATTCAGGTCACCGTTCCCACACTTGGCATCTTTGACAGCCCGCCGAGCATCCATCAGTTCGGCAACAAGCAGATGACGGCGCTCTTCTGGGATCGCCGGATTCGTGGATCGCCACAGCCGACCCCCTAAAAGAAAGTATCGGCCATCAGGTGTTGTGGGTTGATCGCGGCCGGTCACATTTTCCCAACCACTGGCACTTCCTCCAACTGCGTCGTGTACCTCGGCGAACGCATGTCGAATTTCGTGATCCAAGCTTTCTTCTGTCGGGCGACGCCTGCCGCTGCGGGAAAGACAACGTCCCGCCCGTGCCTCTGGTTGCATGCGTCTAGCGCTGCCATAAGCCGGCCGCTCTTCTCGCGATTAAAGGCTCCGATCAGTGCCCGTTGCGAGCTTTCTAGAGGAACAATGTCAACGGTCATCAGCCCGGCCTTGGCGTAGCGGTAGCCCGACTTCCAGATCCGCCGAGCGCCAAATTTCGCCGCGCCCACTAGCACGAGTGTATCGTTGCTGGCCTCGGGGAGATCTACGGTTGTCGAGACTGATCGAGAAGGTCCGTCATCGAACGGTGAGGTGTGGAAGAACACCGTAACCTGGTCGGTCGCCAGACCGTGGTACCGGAGCTTCTCGCCGAGCCGGGTGGCATGAGCCGCTATAGCTTCCTGCATCATATCCAAACTATCAACGCGACCGGAGAATGAACGGGTCACGGCACAGCCCTTCCTCGTCGGCGCCACGGCCTCCAAGTCGATGCAGGGTTGGCCGCGGAGCTCATGGATGATGCGCTCGCCGACGACGGTCAGCGCCTTCCTGGCGAGCTTCGGATCGAGGGCTGCGACGTCGGCCGCAGTTTTGCAGCCGAAAGCGCTCAACTTGGCCTGACTAGCACGGGCTATTCCCCATACGTCCTCGAGGGCGAGGAGAGGCAGCCACTCGCGCCTCAGTTCCTGGTTGGTGAGGTCGCAGACGCCGCGCAGCTGAGGCGTGCTTTTAGCAATCTTATTGGCGAGCTTTGCCAAAGTCTTCGTAGGGCCGATGCCGACACAAGTGGGAATCCCGGTCCAGGTCGAAACGGTCGAACGCAGATCGCGGCCCAGTTCCTCTCGCTGGTCGGGTGGCACCGGCGTCATGTCCAGAAAGCTCTCGTCTATAGAATAGGTCTCGATATCGGAAGCGAAGCGTTCGTAGACAGTGTTCATTCGGCGGCTCATGTCACCGTAAAGGGCGTAATTCGACGAAAACACGACGACGCCTTCACGCTTCACCAAGTCGCGAATCATGAACATGGGAGCCCCCATCCGAATGCCGAGAGCCTTAGCCTCGCTGGTGCGAGCGACCGCGCAGCCGTCGTTGTTCGACAGCACAATTACCGGACGCCCCTTCAACTTCGGATCGAATACGCGCTCGCAGGAGCAGTAGAAACTGTTGCCATCGATCAGCGCGAAGCTGGCCGTCATCGCCTGAACCGCCGAACGCTATTGGTGATGACGCCGAAGATCTCAATGACGGCATCGGGCCCAGGGTCGTAGTCCGGATAGCGCCGGTTGCCGAAGGTGAGACATGATCGGCCCCCTACAATACGGAAAATTTTGACGGATCGCTCGCCGTTCACATCGACGACGATCGGATCCCCGTCGCGCGGGCGCAAGCTGCGATCAACCGTGATCAGGCTGCCGTCAAAGATCCCAGCGTCGACCGCGCTGTCGCCGGCAACGGTCATGATGAATGTAGCGGGCGCGTTCTTGATCAGCGCGCGCGACAGGTCGATCGGAGCATCCAGATAGTCGTCGGCAGGCGAGGGAAACCCGGCGCAGACCGGCTTGACGTAAGCTGCAAGGAATAGCGGGAAGCCGACGATGGCCGGATGAGCGAGCATGGTTATGTTCTCGAAAAAGAGAACATAAGATGAACAACAGCGCATCGTTCCATGTCAATCCGGAATCGCGCATCGAGGCCGTCCAGTTGCAACTCGTTACCCGGGTCGACCCGGGTAGCGTGTCGAGCGACGGAGCCCTGAAGACTATCTCAGCGACGGGGTGGGATCTGTGGGCGCTCCATTGGGGTCTTATGCGATGCAATCGACCGCGGTGGCTGCGGGGAGCGCGGCGATATGATCGCCTACACTGACTGTCCCGCTCTTGATAATGCGGGCGGTAATGCCTCCCAGGCCGCGAACTGCGTTGTAGCCACCAACGCCTAGAATCTCTTCCATTCGTGAGCAGGGATGGCACTCACCCGTAGTCTCCACGATGGCCGAGCCAATCATGAAGCGCTTTTCCTTGAGGGCGATGAGGTTGATGCCGCGGGTAACGACGTTACGCCGCAAGTCGTCAGCGAAAACTTCCGGCCTATTGAGGTGACTTGCAATCGCCACCAGGTGTTCCGATTGGATCAGGGTCACTTGGCGTGCGCCCGCGGCGCGAGTGTAGCGATCGCCCCGAATCCCCTCTGTCTCGTCGAAATCCGCACTCTGCAGCGCGAGCATCGGTTCGCGACGACGCGGGCGCACCCCGAGCCAGACGACTTGTCCAAGTCTCATCGGGGCATTTAGGAGCTGTGCGAGCGTCGACGAGGGGTTGAGAGGCATGGCTTCATTCTAAGTGCTGTGTCGATCACCTGCACTTCAATGCTTGAGCCATTGACCTCGTTCCACGGAATGGCTTCCTCGATGCGTTGCCACGTTGACCGTGAGACTCTTGCTGTTCGAATCAGTGGCGTTTCGGCCACGCAGGTTGGGCAAATGCAGGTGGCGCGGGATTCCGGTTGCACCCGGAGCCATCGCTTTCGATTATTCCGTGGGGGCGAGGGAGTTGCGTTATGCCTGCGCCAGAATCGTCAGATGTTGAAATGGCTCGGACCGACGGGCTCTTGATCAGAGCCGCGATTGTGGTCGTCATCGGCATAATTGTCATCGCACCGCTGTTCGGCTAGTCCACCGAGCATTCGATACGGAACGCCGAGCAGCGCGCTACAGCCAATCGTCATCCTCGTGATGAGCGTCCCACTCGTTCGTGGCTTCGAGAAGCGCATCCAATTCCGCTTCTTCCGCAGAGCCGGCCGACGGAATGCCTAACTCCGCGATGCGCTCAATGGCGCGCTCGTAGTCTTCAGGGCATCGAACTATCACGTTCGACCCTGTCCTGAATCGCTGGATGGTTTCGGGTCTCGTACTCGACCATCGCAGCACTGATGTCCAAGTATTCATTTTGATCGTCTCCAGTCGCAGGTGCTTCGCCGAGCTCACACAAACGGGCGAGAGCGGCTTGGTACTGTTCGCTGGTCTCAATCATCATTTGAAACGGCCTGCCGTCGTTGCGGTGAAGCAACCACCTGCGAGGCCGTTCGTTCCGCCATCTCACCCGTTCGCCGGTACTTCAAATTAAGCGGCAAGAGCAGCTTTAGCGGGCTCGTATGGCTTGTTAAGGCTCTCGGCGACCTGGGGATTTGTGATCCGACCTCGATGAATATTCAGGCCGGCGGCGAGATGGGGATCTTCTTCGATCGCCTTCAGCCCTCGTTCCGCCAACGCCAAACCGAACGGCAATGTGGCGTTGTTCAAGGCATAACTTGATGTGAGCGGCACCGCGCCGGGCATGTTGGCTACACAGTAGTGGATGACGCCATCGACTTCGAAAGTCGGCGAGGCGTGGGTAGTTGGATGAGATGTCTCGAAACACCCGCCCTGATCGATCGCAACATCCACCAGCACAGCTCCGCGCTTCATCCGGGCGAGTTGCTCTCGGGAAACGAGGCGGGGGGCGGCTGCGCCGGGGATGAGAACGGCCCCGATGACGACGTCGGCGGCGAGGAGCTCTTCTTCGATCGCCTGTTGGGTCGAGAAGCGCGTCCTAGCACGACCACCGAAATGCTCATCGAGCTGTCTCAGGCGCGGCAGTGATCGATCAATGATCACGACATCGGCTCCGAGACCGGCGGCCATCCGGGCGGCGTGCGTCCCCACCACGCCGCCGCCGATGACGACAACGCGCGCGGGGGCCACACCCGGCACGCCACCGAGCAGCATGCCTCGGCCTCCCGAGTGCCGTTGAAGGCAAGAACCCGCTGCCTCGATCGACAGACGGCCGGCGACCTCGCTCATGGGAGCAAGCAAGGGGAGACCGCCGAAGCGATCCGTCACCGTCTCGTACGCGACCGCAGTCACGCCGGATTTCAGCAGACCAGCCGTCTGCTCCGGATCCGGAGCCAGGTGCAGGTAGGTGAAGAGGATCTGTCCCTCTCGAAGCTGGGTCCATTCAGAAGGCTGAGGTTCCTTGACCTTCACGATCATTTTCGCCGTGGCGAAGATTTCGGCGGCAGATGGCACGATGCGTGCGCCGGCGGCTTCATACGCTGCGTCGGAGAAATCGATTCCGGTGCCAGCATTGGTCTCCACAAGCACCTCATGTCCCAGGGACACGTATTCCCGCGCCGCTTCGGGCGTCAGACCGACCCGGTATTCGTGGACCTTGATCTCCTTGGGAACGCCTACGCGCATTTGATCCTCCCGATGCTGGAAGGGTGACAATATCCAATAACTAGCTCCTCTTTCCGGCGAATATCGCCGGTGGCTCCATGATTATTGCCAGATTCCAACGGAATATCTGGCTATGATGCAGATATCGAGCGCAAGTTCGTTCGACATCGAAGGAAGGCACCATGGCTCTGGACAATCTGTCGCGTATCCTATTGTCCGAACTCGTGGAGGATGGTCGCGCGAGCCATATCAAGCTCGCCGAGCGCATCGGCTTATCGGCCACTGCCGTTGCCCGCCGACAGCGAGCTCTGGAAGAAGACGGCGTGATCGTCGGCTATCATGCGCGCTTGAGCCAGAAGGCGCTCGGCCTCGGTGTAACGGTGATCGTCAGGCTCGCTCTGACCAGTCAAAGCGAAGAAGCGCTTTCTGCGTTTGAGAAGGCGGTTGCCAAGTGCCCCTCGGTTTTGCGGTGTTTCCTGATGTCGGGAGAGGACGATTATCTTCTCACTGTCGTGGCCCGAGACGTCGAGGATTTCGAGCACGTTCATAAGACGCAGCTGTCGCGCTTGCCGCACGTGGCTCGGATCCAATCCAGCTTTGCACTGCGCCAGGTCATTGAGCGGCCCGTCTTGCCGGCGCTTTGATCCCCAGATGCTCGGTCTGCCAAGTCGGATCGGTGAAGCTGACCTCTGGCCCAGCGCCACATCGACAAAGCTGAAGCAGATGATCTGGAACCGATTATACAAAAAAGTTTCTGCAAAAGCACTTGCTGAAGTGCAGTTATTGGACAAATAAGTACATCAGATTCGCGAATATATGGAGAGTGAAATGTCCGAAAACAATGAAGCACTCGTCGACTTGGTCGCGGCAATCGTGTCCGCCTTTGTCGCCCACAACAGTGTGCCGACATCCGAACTTCCGGCATTGATCGCGAGCACACACGGTGCGCTAGCCAACCTTGGCAAGGTATCGGCCGCCCCAGTCGAGGAAAAGCCCGTCCCCGCTGTCTCGATCAGGAAGTCGATTTCGGCCGACTATCTGATCTGCCTTGAGGACGGCAACAAATTCAAATCGTTGAAGCGTCACCTGCGCACCCAGTACAACATGTCGCCCGAGGATTATCGGACGAAGTGGGGTCTCCCGATCGATTACCCGATGGTGGCCCCCTCATACGCTGAAGCGCGCTCGAAGCTCGCCAAGTCGATGGGGTTGGGGCAACAGCGCAGCAAGGCAGCATCGAAGCGTCGCGGCGCAAAAATTACCGCCTGATCCCCCACCATACTCCCCACCGACGTAACGTCCGCCGGGACCAAGCAAGAGGCCGCACGTACTAGCTGCCCATACTCGCGATGGCCAACACGAGGAAATGATGAAGGCGCAATTGCAAGTGCCGGTGCCTTATTGCGCTCGTCCCCGGATCATTCTTCAAACTCGCATGTTCAATGACACGGCATTAACTCGCCACTCCGTCCAATCGCATGAACATTCCGCCGAGATCACTTAACTATGCCAATCTCGAACGTCGACTTTCGCTTTCCGGGGGTCTTGAACTCAAAGGAAATGCTTTGTTGCCGAGGCGATACAAGCTCGCGCGTGGAGCCTGATCAGTGACGATCTGTGCAACGCCGAAGCATCTGAGGGAGAGAAGGCTCGGCTTGGGCGCATTGTCACGCAACTGATGAGGAACGGACCAAAGGCCGTGGGTGATCTCACCGCCGCGGCCGTTCGAGCTTTCAACGAGGGGCCGTCGCTCGGCTAGGCTGTGTGATCGAGCGGGCTGCTGGCGCCCGCTCGATTGCCGTCTATCCACTATTTGACCAGATCACATCCGCTAGCCTTTTCGGCGATGTAGGCCTCGGCGCCGGGAATGGTCCGCACCAGTTTGAAGTAGTCCCAGGCTCCTTTGCTCTCAGCCGGCTTCTTTACCTCAAACAGGAACATGTCGCCGAAGACGCGGCCATTCTGCCCGATGCGGGCTCCCTTCATCATCATATCGTTGACTGGCGTCGCGCGAACCTGCGCCGCAGCCTTTTCGGGGTCGTCGGTGCCGATCTGCTTGGCGGCCTGGAGATAATGTCTGACCGCAGAATACACGCCAGCTTGGTTCATGGACGGCTTTCGGCCGGTCTTCGCCTCAAAGCGGGCTGACCAGGCGCGTGTTTCGTCGTTCATGTCCCAATAAAAGGAGTTCGAAAGGGTCAACCCTTGCGCCACCTGGAGTGTCAGCGCGTGGATATCGTTGATATTCAGGAGCAGGCCGGTCAGCGTTTGGCCTCCCTGCGGGATGCCAAATTCATTGGCCTGTTTGACTGCATTGATAGTGTCTCCGCCTGCATTCGCAAGTGCTACAACCTTTGCACCAGAAGACTGAGCGCGGAGGAGGAATGAAGAAAAGTCCGACGAGCCTAGCGGATGCCTGACCCCGCCTTTGATGGTGCCTCCTAGCGCCTTGACCGCTTTGCTCGCTTCATCTTCGAGTGAATGTCCGAAGGCGTAGTCGGCCGTAACAAAGAACCACGCTTTATCGCCTTTCGCGATGAGCGCCTGCGCCGTGCCGGCCGAGACCGAATGCGTGTCCCAGGTCCACATGAACCCAAACGGGCTGCAGGATTTACCGGTAAGCTCGACCGAGCCAGGGCCGGACATGAGGAATATGCGCTTGCGCTCCTTGGTGATTGCTTGCACCGCCAGCGCCGCTGCCGAGTTCGGCACATCGGCTATGACGTCGACCTGCTCGGTATCGATCCATTTGCGGGCAATGCTGGCGGCGATGTCGGGCTTGTTCTGATGGTCGGCGACAATGATTTCGATCGGCTTCCCAGCAATGGCATTGCCCATGTCTTCGGCGGCCAGGCGTGCCGCCACCGCCGCCCCTTCGCCATTGATATCGGAATAGATGCCCGCGATGTCCGAGAGGACACCGATTTTGATCTTATCATCCGAAAACTGGGCACCGGCCGGCGTAGCCGCAGAGATACAGATGGTGCCGGCTATCGCGATCAGAGCGAACGCATTCATTTTTCCTCCTAACTATCTGCAGTTCTCCATGGTCAGATGGCCAGGGCTGCGCTCGGCGGACAGCAAGCTGCATGCCACGCTTGCGCGTTGACCGCTTCTAAACAATTTCAACGGCTTAGCTTGAAACAGTCGATGCGTCGCGATCGCTTTGTCCAAGAATCGGAACAGCATTTGGCACGAGCGTTGAAAAAGCCGAAGAATTCTATGAAGTTGCGCTGTCCATTTTTCTGAACTCGCGCTCTCAGAATCGAGACAGAGGTATCGCCGATGACGAACCCTGGAGACCGAAGGCTTCTCGCTGCGCGATCCCTACTTGAGATGGTCGAAGAGATGATCGACGGCGCGACCATCGTCGATGCGCGGTCGCGCGTGGTCTGGTTCAGCGAAGGGCAGCTCTCACTCTTGGGCGGTGTCAGGCTGAGTGACGTTGTCGGGCAAGAAATCGAGCGGGTCATCCCGCATAGCCGCCTGCGGGAGGTCGTCGAAACGGGGCGACCGCAGCCGTTAGACATCATTCAATACGGCGAGAAATCGCTACTCGTGACAAGGCTTCCGCTGAAAGATGAGAGCGGCGCTATCATCGGTGCCTTTGCCTTCGCCCTAAAGAACAGCATCCCGCATCTACGGCCGATCGCCGAGCGCGTTCAGCAACTGCAGTCTCGCCTCGCCCGGATGGAGCAGGCACTCTCAACGACCCGGACTCACCGCTACACCGTCGAGCAAATTCTCGGGGCGAGTACGGCCATGCGTGAAGTCGGGCGGCTGCTTCGACGCGCGGCCGAGGTTCCCTCGCCCGTCCTGCTGCTTGGCGAAACCGGAACGGGCAAGGAGATGGTCGCACATGCAATTCACGCGGCATCCGCGCGGGTGAACCGGCCATTTGTGGCAATTAACGTAGCGGCCGTTCCCGAGAATTTACTCGAAGCCGAATTCTTCGGCGTCGCCCCTGGTGCGTTCACCGGAGCGGCACGCCAGCCCCGTCCCGGAAAGTTCCAGTTGGCGCATGAAGGCACGCTCTTTCTGGACGAGATCGGCGACATGCAGCTTGGCCTGCAGGCTAAACTCCTTCGTGCCCTCCAGGACGGAGAGATCGAACCCGTCGGATCAAACCAGCCTGCGCGGGTCGACGTCCGCATCATTGCGGCGACCAGCCGGCCACTAGCCGCAATGGCAAGGTCTAGCGAATTCCGGCAGGATTTATTCTATCGGCTCAATGTGCTTTCGATCCGGTTGCCCCCACTTCGTGAGCGAAGCGGCGACATCAGCTTGTTGGCGGCCAAATTCGGCGAGAGAACCGCGCAAGCCTTTGCCATGCCGGCGCGTCCTCTCACGCAGCGAGCGCTGGAGAGGCTTGAGAGCCATCTTTGGCCGGGGAATGTGCGGGAATTAACGAATGTCATCGAACAAATCTATGTTCGCACCGAAGGAAATTCGATCGACGCTCGGGACGTCGAAGAAGTCCTCGGTCTGAACGATGACCTTACGGTCCGCCAGAGTCGGCCCGAGGTGCCAGACTTAAGCACGCTGCTTGACCGGGTGGAAAAGGCAAAAATCGCTGATGTGCTAGCCCGCACAAGCAATAAGGCGGAAGCGGCGCGGTCTTTGGGAATTTCGCGTAGCAATCTCTACGCGAAGATGAAGAGGCTCGGAATCGGGCGCCACGGCAGCTGAAGGTAACGCTCGACGGGCAGCCCAAATGCCGCCGTTCCGATCCTATTTCCCGCCCAGCTTGCGGCGCGTTTCCAAGGCGAGACGGCACCCGCCTGCCTTTCATCTCTGCAGGGGGTAGACAATTCTAACTTTCCGCTCTTTCGGTGGCTGCGGCGTCGTTGCGGTCTCTCTAGCCGTTTCCGAGGCCGCCTGAATGCCGTCCCCGGACCCCGAGCTCACGTTCAAACGCGTGCCCAACTCGATCCCAGGCATTCCAGCAAAAGGTCTCTTGTCGGGCCCCTCGGCAGCCCGCGCGGCCATGCCGAAACCCAACAGGGCAATAGCGCTCAGTGTTGCGATCGCAGTCTTCATAGGCGTATCCCGCAGTTGAAGGGGGAAGGCCGTGTACCTTCCCCGAAAGGCTGTCCTCAGTTGATTTCGCGAGTCGTTTTCCGCGTCACCCGCTCGCCATAAGCGTTGGTGTGAGTGACCTTCTTAGTCACGCGAGTGGTTCCGCGATGTCCGACGTCGCGCCGAACGACGACCTTCCGAACGCCATGACCATGCCCATGCCGCCAGCCGCGATGGAGGCCGGAATCGACGTGGCGACGCTCCTTGACGACTACGGTCTCCGCCGAGGCGGGCGCGGCCGCCATCGGGAATGCCAGGAAAGCCAGGGGGGCCAGCAGCAGGAACTTCTTCATCTGTGCGCTCCGATTGACGATGTTGGAGCTCACAGAACCTAGTTTCTTTATATCAGTTCCAACCAATGCTGAGACGGTGCTTTTCTTTTTTCTGTGGAACTTAGCCTTGGTGAGCCCGTTGTGGTCACGGCGTTTCCATGCCGCTTAACCTGACTGAAGTTAATCTGTTGCCGCGGCGTTTCCGACGTTGGGCGCATTGAATGACGGAACCCGGGCAATCTTCCCGATTAGGCTCCCAGCGAACTCACGATCGATATCAACGGAGCGGCGATTGAAAACAATGTCGGCCCGGCGCGCCCGATAGACATCGGATCGCTAGCCCAGACAAGGAACAGCCGAGCTGCCCTACTTCGTCTGCTTCAAAGAAAGCGAACCTCAGTAGCCGTCTCTTAGTTGATAAATCGAAGCGCCAACATTAGTCGATCTCCGCGGGTGGGCGGTGACGCGCGGTGGTAACACGAGGTATCCTGAACAAAGCCTAGACCTGCTGGACCTTCTATAATGACTTCGTTCTCGATGCCGTATTGCTGTCGCACATCTGCTTCACTCGCCGTGGCCGATCCTAGGAGCATGCGAAGCGGCTTACGATTGTGTGAACGCTTCATCATGACATGAGCACCGGAATAACGGTCAGTGTCCGTAATGTAGAAGCTGGCGTAGACAAAATTGTAGCCCCCGACATCGTAATGATAATCGATGACATGGTGCTTCAGCTTCCGTCGCTCCTCGTCAGCGATGTCGGAAGCGAAGCTCCAATGGAGTATCGTCATGATTTGGCGTGGCTCGTGTCCCAGATATTGCCTCACGATGGCGCGGAGCACTGGGTCATTAATGACTTTCTGCACGGCCGGGCAACGCGAGGGGTTCGATATCCCTCCAACTGGCATAGTTCTTCCATCTGCACACACCCCCTGAACAACGTCGGAGTACGTGAACGTCGGGCCCTTGGGATCGTAAATGGCGTGAAGCGGTTCAGATTTCGCAAATGCTTCGATCTCCGCGATCACGGGCGGTGGGAGTTGCAGGCCGATGAATACAGCGTCTTGACGAATGGCTTGTACAATCTGAGGGATGTCCGCCCCTGGAAAAATGGTTTGGGTATGCTCGCTTCCAGAAATCGCAGGTTTCCCAAGGGCCGCTAGCTTTCGTGCGCCGCTATAGGTGCTTCGGACAATCTTGAACCTCCCAAGAACGTACGAGAGATCGGCGTGGGAGATCCTGTTCGCAATGGACTGGAGGTTCATTTGGCGGCTCCATGTTGGGGAGACCAGCGCGCTGAGGAGAGTGTGCTGGGACGGCTACTCTTTCAGTAAAATTCTCAAGTTTATCGAGTGAATATTGCAAACTACAATTTTGCGTCAAAATATAACCCTGAGACCGAAATAATTTCGCCGTCCTAAATAGCCGATAGATAGATCAAACAGGTAAATTCCATAGGCAAAGTGTATTTCGGCAATTGCGCACCTGCAATTGGACTGAGCGCTCTTCTCACATCCGTGCCGCGACCGACCGCGTCAGCGCAACTGCCCCCTGTCATTACGGGACTGACGTCAGCGATGTGGCTATCATCATCGAGATAGAAGAATTGCTAGTGAAGGGAGCGGGGAGGTGATTTTCTTTGTACGTGCTCCACGCGCTTTCGCCGCAGTCGGTTTGAATCCCCACCCAACCGATTATTATCGTTTATTTGATTAAATAATAAATGTCAACATATCCCAACATTAAATGTCATTTGGCCCGCAGAGTGGCTGAGGTCGGATCTTGGCACGCCTGCATGCGGTTGTTCTGACGCAAATGTCCGCGGGTGACACGTGCCGTATCCACACGGAAGGACGTCGATGTCGGCTCTCGTAGACGGCCGAGAAGCTTCCGCTTTTAAGCGAAACGAGATTTAAGAAGCGATGCGCCCGGTGCTTCCGCGATAGGATCGCCTGTAGGAGCTCATACCGGAAAGCTGGAAGGCGCGTGGGTCGGCAATACTCTGGGCGTCGGCGATCGGCGGTGCTGCAGGGAATGGGCCTAGTCGCGAATTTCCTCAGGCTGATATCGCTCTTCGGCCTAAGAGTTTCCGCCCTCGGGGGCACCTACGGAAAAGCCAATGATCAAGGCTTCTGGGTTACCCCCGCAGAACGATCGGCAGCTTTCGCCCCCGGGCTTTTCCTATTTCGCGATCAGAATCCGGGCACTGCCGCGCCGCGCCAGGACGTTGGCGCTGACATCCGAGCCGTATCGGTGCAGGCGCACATCCGCACGGGAGCTTCCGAGCCGAAGGTCGCGGATCACCACCTCGTTAAGGAAATCCGGCATGACCGGCTCGCGCAGCCGGATCTCGTCTTGCTCGTGTTTGAGCTCGAGGCCGAGGCAGGCACCCAGCAGCCCCACCACGGCAGCCGCGGACCAGGCCTGCGGCGCGCAGGCGACGGGATAGGGTGTCGGCGCCCAGTGCGGCCGCCGGTTAAAGCCGCAGAACAGCTCCGGCAGCCGCGACATGTTCTGATGCCGGCCCGCCTCGACGATCGCAGCAAAGACGCGGCTTGCTTCCGCCTTCAGCCCATAGCGGGCGAGCCCGATGCCGATCAGAGCATTGTCATGCGGCCAGACCGAGCCGTTGTGATAGGACATCGGATTGTAGCGCGCCTGCCCTGCCGACAGCGTCCGGATACCCCAGCCGCTGAACGCGTCAGGTGCAAGCAAGGATGCCGCGACCCGCGCAGCCCGGTCGGGCGCCGCGATCCCCGCGAACAGCGCGTGGCCGGCGTTGGACGCCGCAACGCGGCAAACCCGCTTCTCGCCATCGAGCGCGAGCGCATAGGTCTCCAGATCGTCGCACCAGAACGCCTGTTCGAAGTTGGAGCGCAGTCGCTCCGCCTCGATCGCCAGCGCCGAGGCCATCGCTGGATGGCCGAGCTTGCGCGCAATCAGCGAGCCCTGCTGCTTGGCCGCGTAGGCATAGGCCTGAACCTCACACAGCGCGATCGGGCCGACAGGGTCGCTGCCATCGGCATGGAAGATGGCGTCATGCGAATCCTTCCAGCCCTGGTTGGCGAGGCCGCTCTCCCGTGCGCGGGCGTATTCGATGAAGCCGTCCCCGTCCCGGTCACCATATTCGTCCATCCAGCGCAGCGCGGCGCAGATACTCGGCCAGATCGCCTCGATCGTCGCCAGGTCGCCGGTGCGGTCAAGATAGAGGCCGGCCAGCATGACGAAGAGCGGTGTGGCGTCGATCGTGCCATAGTAGCGGCCGAAGGGGACCTCCCGCAGCCTCGCCATTTCGCCGTGCCGCATTTCATGCAGGATCTTGCCCGGCTGGGCATCGGCGTCGGGATCGACCGCCTGGGCCTGGGTCGCCGCCAGGGTTCGCAGCACGCCTTCGGCGATCTTCGGGTCCATCCACAGCATGAGCATGGCGGTGATGATGCCGTCGCGGCCGAACACCGTGTTGAACCAGGGAATGCCTGCATAGGGGTACGGCCCGTGCGCGCCCCAGCTGACCAGCGTGTAGACATCGGATGTCGCGCGGCTGAACACCTCGTCGAAGGCCTGGTTGGAGGTGGTCACCTTGGCGGTCAGCTCGGTGGCCCGGCGCCGGGCACGGCGGGAGTCGCGGTAGGCGGACAGGAAATTGCCCGGCGGCGGCGTCTCTACTGCCCCGTCGAGGCAGGAGATCGTCAGAAAGAGCGAACGCTGCTCATAGGGTCCGAGTTCGACCTCGGCGGTCATGCGGCCCGCGTCGATCGCCACCGGTCGCGGGCTCATCCCAATCACAGTTCTGCGCTCGATCCTGTCGAGACCGAGATAGCGGAATTCGACCTGATCTGCGGCGACTACTTGGGCGGTGCTAGCGCCACGGCGCAGGCGCTGCGTACCGCGCACCTCGAACATGTCATGGAAGTCTGCCCCGAAGAGGACATCGATGAGCAGCCGTTGCCGCCGCGCACTGAAGCTCCTGATGCTGATGCGTTCATAGCATACGGCCCGCCAAAGCAATTTGGTCCGCTCGATGAAGATGGTGTCGCGAGCGAGCTTGTGGTCGCCCCGATGCAGGTCCGGGTTCGTGAGCTCGACCGACAGCGCGGCCTTGTCCTGATGAACCGCGGAGCTCAACAGCAGCGGCCGCCTGCCCTCGACGCGCAGCTCCAGATGGGAGAGGAAACGCGTGTCACGGTAGTATAGGCCTTCGGCCGTATCGCTCAGCGTGCCGATGTCCCCGAACGCGTCGAGGACCGCGAAGGCATCGCCATGCTTCAGATTACGCAGGACACGGTCGGTCAGCGAGGTCTTGGCCTCGATCTCGTATTCCGACCACAGGTTCGGTCCGCTGGGCGCGAGCGTCTCTCGGGCGAAGGGGCGGATGTTGTCCGGCATGATGCTGGCTACGCCGTTTGCGACGGGTTCGAACCCGCAGCATGCCCCGGAGCATGCCCGCTTAGATAGGTCGGCTGCAAGACCCTCGGCTGGAACCTTTCGGGCATAGCGACGCTGGGGCGGCATTCCAGCAGGCCCGCGAAGGTCTCGATGTACTGGGTCGCCATGCGGGCCGCCGTGAACCGCGCCTCGAAACGTTCTCGCACGCCGCGCCGGTTCAGGCGGTCGATTTTGCTTACCGCCGCGACCGCCTCATCCAGCGACGACACAATTATGCCCGAGACGCCATGGTCGATCACTTCGGGAACGGAGCCCTCCCCCCAAGCGATGATCGGTGTGCCGCTCGCCATGGCCTCGATCATCACGAGGCCGAACGGCTCGGGCCAGTCGATCGGGAAAAGAAGGGCCAGAGCCTCGCCAAGAAACTGCTCCTTTTTCGTCTCGTCGATCTCGCCGATGAACTCGATCAAGGGATGGTCGAGCAGCGGCTCGATGTTGCGGGCGAAATACTCGCGGTCGACCGGGTCCACCTTCGCGGCGATCTTTAAGGGCACGCCGCTGCGCTTGGCGATCTCAATGGCGCGATCTGGGCGTTTCTCCGGCGCTATGCGACCGAGAAAGGCTAGATAGCGGCCCCCCTCGCTGGTGAACCGGTAGAGCTGCTCAGGCAAGCCGTGATGAATGGTGGCGAGCCAGTTCACCGGCGGCATCGGACGGCGCTGATTGTCGGAGATCGAAACCAGCGGCATCCCGGGAAAGGCGCGGAAGATCGGGTGGATGTCGGGCAGATCCAGCCGGCCGTGAAGCGTTGTCACGCATTTCGCAAAGATTTCGCTGAACATCGGAAATTGCAGCGTGTCGATATGGAAATGGATGACGTCGAACTCGTCGGCCCGCCGTCGCACCTCGTCGAGCATCACGAGGGTGCTAGGGATGTGGTCGCGGATGCCGGAGAGGCGCAGTGCCTCCGGTATGGCTGGAACGACACTTGCGCTGCTGCGCGAGTCGCCGCTCGCGAAGAGGGTGACGTCCTGGCCCTGGCGAACGAGTTCTTCGGTCAGCCACGAGACCACCCTCTCCGTTCCGCCATAAAGTCTAGGCGGGACCGCCTCCGCCAAGGGAGCAACCTGAGCAATTCGCATGTCATCGGGTTCCTTGCGTTCCCCCGCGAACTTCGACAACGCGGGGAAACGTGCCGAGTTCAGTGGCCCTCGCGGCAATCTTGGTTCCGTCGTGCTTCGGCATAGGAGCGAGTGGGCGGGATGAGTGGTGGCCCCTGTCACCGACCGCTATCGGCCGGCTGCCTTAGACCCAGCGTCAGCGGAAAGGCAGCGGCGCATAGCGCCGCCATGGTAAGAAACGCAGCAGCCCCAAACCACGCATAAAGAGCCCCCGCGGCCACTGTGAGGACGGCCGTTGTGAGCGCGGCGGCGAACGCATAGGCCGCCTGACCGGTGGCCGCCAGTTGCGGCGGCACGATCTCGGTGAGAAGCCGCATGGAGGCGAGATGCAGCAGCGCAAAAGTCAGGCCGTGTAGTGGCTGGACCAGAATCAGTGCAACGGGGTCCGTGGTGAGAGCCATGACCACCCAGCGGAGGATGCCTGCCCCGGCGGCTATGGCTGCGGCTCCCGCCGGACCGGTCCATGTTACCAATCGCGGCCCGATCAAAAAGAACACGATTACCTCTCCCCCTACGGAAAGCGACCAAAGTATGCTCGCCAATCCCGGCCCGATGCCGCCCGCGTTCCAGCGAATAACGGCAAAGGCATCGTGCATCGCGTGGCTGCCGAGGATCAGCCCCGTGACCAGCAGCAGCCGCCGGAAAATGGCGATGCGAAGCAATCCGGCCAGGCCGTTGAAGAGCGAGGCTGCCCGCTCGGCCTCGCTCTGACGATCGATCGCGGCCCCGATGAACAGCGAGGCGACCACAGCCGCACCAGCTAGCAACCCGGCATGGAGCAGGATGATCGAACTGAGCCCCATCGCGCTCAAGACCTGCCCAGCGATCAGGGTGCCGCCGATGAAGGCCGCCGAGCCGGCACCTCGCACCCACCCATATTCGAAGCGCCCCGGCCCCTTAGGCGTTGCGCCCTGACGGATCGCGACCGCATCCGCCAGCACCGTCACGGGCGCCAGGGCTGCCGCATGGCACAGGCTGGCCAGCAGCAGATGCGGAAAACTCCGCGCCAGCAGAAACCCGAGCGTAATCGACGCTGATAGTCCGATGCAGATGGCGAGAACCCCACGGCGGGCTTTAAGCCGGTCTGCGATGCCACCTGCCACCGGACCGGAAACGAGCCGCACCGCCGTGCCCAATCCGAGCATCAAGCCAAGCTGTTCCGGCGCAACCCCACGCTCTTCGAAGAAGCGCGGCCAGAACGGCGACGCCACACCAAAAGCCGCGTATAGGAACACGTAGAGCAGAACGAAGCTCGGCAGCGCGCGACGATCGAACTGCGGCCTGCCCACAGATTTAGACTCCAGCTTTCGCCCGTCCGCGGGGCCTGTCTATCCAACCGACGGCTAGACCGCAGCGACCCGCCGAATGATTTCCGACAGCCTCGCGGCGAGTGCCGATCGGTGCGCCAGCTGAGGCTCCTTCCGATGCGATTGGTCGTTCCTCACGTTAAGGGCCGGACGCCTTCGATCAGCTGAAGGCTATGGCAAGACGGTGCATTTAGTCATCAGTTGGCGCGAGGAAGGCGGCCCGGCGATATCGGCGCCGAAACACCGAGGCTTCGGCAGAAGCTGTTAGACTTGAACTGCAGAGCAAATGGCGGTCAGGCCGTTTTAGATTTCGATCCGGCCGGATTGCGGGTAAAGCATCAGCTTGATGCCCGATTGATTGATGGGCCACTGGAAGCGCACCATCCGAACGCTAAACTGTTCAAAGACCTCGTCGTCGGGAATGAGTTTCTTATCCACTGGAGCTCTGTGATCCGTTGGTACATGCCAGGTACGAGATCATCGGCCCCGAAAGTTCTGTTGAGCGGCATTGAACCGCATAAATCGCGAGCGCCCCGACACCTGCGTACTCGACGTCAATTTGCGGTACGAACACCGCGCTCCTGTCGCCGCCCTCCTTAGATAGCAAGCAACCAGTACCCTTCCTCCTGACGAGTGCCTACGATCTAGTATTCCTCGATCGGCACGCCGCCTTTGTGAGGACAAACAATCTCGGCAAGCGATATCGCCCTCGCGACTTCGGGGTCTTCTGACGCGTTGCTACGTTAGAGGATCGGCGGGCTCGAAGCATGGTTCTTCGGCAGCGGAGTGGGCTGTGCCTGACTAGCGAGCTTCCTGATGAAGATTGAGATAGGTCGGGTCAAAATCGGCCAGATCGGCTAAACTGCCATAGTCCAGCATTCGAACCTGCTTCCCATCCCACTCGACAAACTGTGTCTCAGGAAGCGCCTTCAACGTTCGGCTGACGTGCACGATCGAGAGTCCCATGATGTCAGCCAGATCGGATTGAGGGATGGCAAAGTCGAAGGATTCGCTCTCTACCAACCCTGTAACCTTGAGACGCAGGTACATCTCGCAAAGTAGATGGCTGATATGGGCGAGAGGCGAACGCCTCCCCATAGAAGCGATCCAGGCCCTTTGTATAGCGCCATCTATTAGCGTCGACAGCCAGAGCAGCCGCGTCAAGTGAGGCGACTGTTCTGAGATACGCAGCAGCTCAGTGTGCGGAACGAAGATAGCCTCACATTCAGTGAGTGCTACGACGCTATGATCCATTACCTTTAGCAGAAAGGCATGCAGATCAACGAAATCGCCTGGAACATGCATTGCGCTAATCTGTCGGCTGCCATCAGACAGAATTACTTCGCGCGCTGTTAACCCGTTGATGACTAGGCAACTTTCCGTAGGACGGGAATGCTCGACCACCAACTGCGAACCTTTCGGAAAGCTTCGTCGGCGGTGGGGCAGACTTTCGATGAGCGCCGTCTCAGTCCGAGTAAGACGGTCACGGCCGGCTAGCGTTCGTATGAGGTTGGAGAATTGCGACACTCTCGATCCTTCGCCTCTCGTAGACCCAGACGCCAAACTGAATCGGCCCGGTTGGGCAGACGGACTGCCACCACCGGTTTACCGAGGACATATCATTTGATGGGTCGAGCCGTTAATTGACATGATTCAACCATGAAATGTCAGACACGGGCGGCAAGCTACCTCACCTCCATGCTTTGGTGGTCGTGGACGATCCCATCATCATTTTGCATCTAGTCGACGCCCTTTGGCCTCGCGGAATGCTTGTCGCTAAGCATCGAAGAAGTCTTCCGTGATTGATCGCCTCGCTCCCGCGGATCAGCAGGGTGGGTGACCCCCATCAAATGATCAAGCGTCGCATTGACTGATCGCCTAGAAGGGTTTGATACCGCGAGAGCCAACTACCCCGGACAGTGCGGTTAGCATTCTCAGTTTCCGCGCCGCGCGCGGCGATCGGAACTCAATGAAACCGACAGTTGAGGCGTATACGGTGGCATTGCCGTGGTACGAGCCCGACGACTTCCAGCGCTTGTGGGACCTTGCCGACGATCAACACGACATGCCGCGCAACTACGATGATTGGCATGCTGCCGCACTGAAAGTTATTGAGGCATGGCTAGCCAGAGGCCGGGCGCTTCAACTCGTCACGATCAAGCCGGATGACTTCGTCGCCTGGCTCGAGGCCCGAAAGCTTCCTAACACGGCAGCGCATCGGCTCAAGTATGTCGAAGAAAAAGCTACACGTGCCGGCAGCGAGACTAGAGGGGTCGGCATAACAGCAGATCCTCGCGCGCTGTCCACGCCTGACACCTGAAGACTAGTCAATAACCTCGGGGTCAGGGCACCTTTGAATAAGCGCAGTCTGTCGCGTGAGGCGTTCTAGGGTCGTTGAGAAAATGGCCCGCCCCTTCTGGCGGGAAAAGGTTGTGCAACCGCTGCCGGGTGATGATGGCAAACACTACTTGGTCCGTTGTCCGGCGTGACTACAGGGCTGCTTCAGAGCGTCGTACACTCGGGGAACGGCACGTGCCAGCATTGAGCAGCCCCGGGGGAGGCAAGGATGATTCATTCGCGAATGCTCGGACTTTGGCGAACAAAAAAATGGCTTCGTGCAGTCGGCGCATTTCCCGGCGTTTGAACGCTCTCCAGAGCTGAGTTTCCGTGAACCTTCGCAGCATCCATTTTGGCTATGTGTTGCTACCGCCGTCCTTCTTGTTCCGCGCTCGCCGCTTGTCTTCAGCGGTCTCACCTTTGAATTTGAGCGACGCCTGATATATAACGTCCTCGTTCTCATCTTCAACAGTGATGCGGAACTCTGTCTGGCTGCCGTCCGGAAGTTTTTCCTTTGCTATATCGGCAAGCCCCCGTTGAGCTTCGTCCGCGGCGGATTTGTCGTCGGGGAACTCAAGCGATTCGTCCGCCCGTGAGGTCTTTTCGCCGTCATGTGTGGTGTACCGATACTTGGGCAAAGCCTCCTCCATGCTATCGAAAAATCTCGATCTCGGCGGTCCGGAACAAGAGTACTCCGCCTCCCGAGGCTAGCGGGGCCCTAACTTCAACGCTTCTCACTCATGAACCTGACGCATTTGGGTAATGTAGCAACCAAAAGCCGATTCACAGGCTAAGACAGTGCTGATTTCAATAATTCTCATGTCCCGTTCCATCGTTTATGTGGCGAAAACGAGCAGTCGATGTCGTTGTTCCGGCTCATCTTGTCATCGGAGCGATGGCGCAATTCGGCCGACGGTCGCCTAGGGTCTATAATCGACAACCCAAAAGAACCCGCCGCTCGCGAATCTGCACGCCTCTGACCTTGGTCAGCAATTGGCGGTTCGGGCCCTCGCCGGGAAAGTAGCTTCCCCCTCTGTCGGCTGCGGCCGGTATATCATTGTCCGACTCCCAGCATAAGGTTGGAACCTCGCGAGGGTGTGAGGTCTTCCTTCCAAGTCATCGAAACGCGTCGACAGGTCGGCACGCTTCGTTGGTTAGTCGTGGAGAACCCAATGGCAATGCAGCAAAACAAGTTCGATCGCGCCCGGGAGATAATCGAGGGACGAGACGCCACAGACGCTCGCAATCACGACAAGCAAATGCCTGCGGCGGGCCCCCACGCCAAGAAAGGCGCGACGAATGAGAAGGCGACGCCGGGGGCGGGGGCCTTGCCCTCGACGAAGCCCACTGACGATGTCGAGCCGGGCACCAGCTGAACGAGAGGAGCGCCCTTGGCCCAGGCAACAGATCGTTCGGCTTTGCAAGGCCGCGGCCTACGCTTCGGCGCATGGAAAGAAGGACCCGAGGCGGTTTTCCGTGTTTGGGCACCCGGCTTTGCCGGGCTCGCGATCGAAATCGACGGAGCGCAAACCTTCGCGATGACCCCGCTCGGAAATGGCTGGTTCGAGCATCGGGACAAACTGCCCTTCGGCACGCTCTACCGCTATCGTCTGCCGAACGGAACTTGCGTACCGGATCCCGCTTCGCGCCAACAAATTGATACCGTGCATGGCCACAGCGTTCTAACCACCGAGGATCATTACCGTTGGCGCTGCAATGATTGGCGCGGACGGCCATGGCGGGAAACGGTCCTTTACGAGCTCCATGTTGGCTTGTGCGGCGGATTTGCTGGGGTCGAGCGCCAACTGCCAGCGCTGGCGGACCTCGGCGTGACCGCCATCGAACTGATGCCCGTCGCCGATTTTCCCGGCCGGCGATCCTGGGGCTATGACGGCGTCCTGCAATTCGCCCCAGCCACCGCCTATGGCACCTCCGAGGATCTTAAGAGGCTGATCGATCGAGCGCATGAGTTGGGGCTTGGTGTCATCTTGGACGTGGTGTTCAATCATTTCGGCCCCGATGGGTGTTATCTGCATACGCTGGCCCCGCAGTTCTTCAAGGCGGGCAGCAAGACACCATGGGGCGCCGGCATCGATTTCGATCGCACGGAAGTTCGAGCCTTCTATCGCGCCTGCGCGCTGCAATGGCTTGACGAGTTCCGCTTCGACGGCCTGCGGTTCGATGCGGTCCACGCCATCCCATCCTCCAGCTTCCTGCTCGAACTCGAAGAGGAGATTAGGCAGGCGCTGCCGCCGGAGCGGCATGTCCATCTGATCGTGGAGAATGAGGACAACGACGCCGACTTGCTGACGGCCTATGACGCGCAGTGGAATGACGACTTCCATCACGCCCTCCATGTCCTCCTGACAGGCGAGACTGCGACCTATTATGGCAGCTTCGCGCCGGAGCCCATCCGCCATTTGGCTCGCGTGCTGGAGAGCGGCTTTGCGTTCCAGGGCGAAATGACGTCAGGTCGCGCCGCACCGCGCGGCAAACCGAGCGGTCATCTGTCGCCGCCACGCTTCGTCAACTGCCTGCAGAACCATGACCAGATCGGCAATCGGCTTTTCGGCGAGCGCCTGCTGGCGCTCGCGGACCCGGCCAAGGTGAAGGTTGCCGGGGCGCTGCTGCTGCTCTGTCCCCAGATCCCGATGCTGTTCATGGGGGAGGAGCTCGGCAGCCGGACCCCATTCTATTATTTTACCGACCACGGGCCGGAGCTCGCGGAGGCCGTGCGCGAGGGGCGCAAGCGCGAATTCGCGCATCAGGACGATGCAGGTTGTCCGACGCCCGACCCGAATGCGCACACGACGTTTGACGCCTCGCGCCCACAACCGGGCAAGGACGCCGGGGAATGGCAAGCGCTGTATCGCGAATTGATCGCGATCCGCCGCGAACGGATCGTCCCTTTCCTTGATGACTGCCGAAGCAAGGGCGCGGAGGCTCTTGGACTCGAAAGCATCAAGGCGCGCTGGGACCTCGCTGGCCGGGAGCTCGTACTGCTGGCGAGTTTCGGAGAAGGCACGGTGCGAACATCCGTGCACGACGGCGAGGTGATCGCCTCTCTCGGAAATGCCGTGGCAGGGGATGGGCTCGCCTTGCTTTGCGGCGCGGCCTTTCTCGCCATCCTGTCCGACTGAGCGTCCGTTCAGCAGCGGCCGATCGCGACGCGCCAAGGGACGTCCTCCAAACCCTCGCCCGGGATCAGCCGAGGCCCGCACATCTGAGCCCCGACGACCGACTTGAAATCGGACCAGCTCTCGGGAAGCGCAATGCAGCTATCCTGCCACCAGCTGCCCGCCAGCTTCAGCTCCGGTGAGAGCGCCGCACCGCATCTCAACGGCATGACCACGACGAGCACGGCATCGGCCGACTCTCTGGCGAAGGCGACAATGTCGCTCTGTCTCGCGCCGGTTACCGGCAGAGTCCGGTAGGCGGCACCCAGGAAGAGGTCCGGCCGATGGAGGCGGGCTTGTAGGAGGCGATGCAGCACCTGCTGCTTGATCCGACCGTCCCGCCAGTGCCGCCGAAGGTCCGCCTCCGCCACCCGCTCCTCCAGCGCTTGCTCCCGAAGGGTGAAGTCGACCGGCCGGCGATTGTCGGGATCGACCATGCTCAAATCCCAAAGCTCGCTGCCCTGATACGTGTCGGGAACACCCGGCGCCGTGCATTGCAGGATGAGTTGGGCAATGCCGTTGAGCGCCGCGGCCGGCCCAATGCCTTTCACAAAATCGTCCAGCGAAGCGTGGAATGCGACACTGCAAGAGCGGTCGAGCACCGCGCGCAGAAACTGCTCGGCAGATTGCTCATAAGCCTCGTTGGGCGAGATCCAGCCGGTCCGCAGCTTGGCCTCACGCAGAGCCTTCAGCCACCAGGCGCTCAGGCGGTCGGCGTAGTCGCGATGGGCGCCCGAACCATCGAGCGGCCAGGTCCCTACCAGCATCTGGTAGAACTGATACTCGTCGCCACGGTCCAGGCCTTCCGGGCGGCTCGCCGCGTTCCTCTCGAACCAGCCCTCAACCGCCGCGCGCCAGCCGTCAGGATTCTCGCTGATCACCGCGAGGCGGGCCCGGACGTCCGCTCCACGCTTGTGATCATGGGTCGCAAGGGCCAGCATCGAGCGCGGCTGAGCTGTCGCCCGCTCCTGCATCAAAGCGTGAAACTCCGGGATCGGAAGCGACAGCCTGGCCGCATCGAAGCCGACATCATTGCGCGAGAGCAGCCGGCCATAGCGGTAGAATGCGGTGTCCTCGACACTGCGCGCCGCCAAGGGCGAGGTGAGCTGGTTGAAGCGCTGCACCACCGCCCTGCGCAGCTCGGACGGTAGCCCGGCCTCGGCGCCGGTGAGCGTCGCATTGATGAAATCGAGCGCCAGGTGTTCCGCCTGCGGTTGCGAGCGGACGGTTTCGAGCGCTTCGGCGAAGAATGGGCCGGCGTCCTCGTCCTCGCCGCGGCCGGTCACATAGGTACGGTAGCTGCGCATCTGGCAGCACAGCGCAGAAGTCGCACGGCGCATCGCTCCGCGCGGAATATCGACCTCCCGCCCGGCGGCCGTAACGAGCTCCATCAGTAGATCGACGACATGTTCGAGCTGGCCTTCGAAGCCATGTTCCAGCACCTCTCGCCGCGCCGCCTGCTCCTCATCGGCGAAGCTCGCCGATCGACCGCTGATCTCCGACCAGGAAGTGGCCAGTGTTGATTCGGCGCCCCCGTCATGCAGGACGGCGTTCACCTCATCCATGAAGTCGTAGCCGGTCGTGCCGTCGACGCCCCAGCCTGCCGGCAGCGCCTCGCCCGGCGCGAGGATCTTCTCGACGATTAGCCAGGCCGGGCCGGGTGTCGCCCAATCCGGTCGTTGCTGCGCGAGCGCCTCGAGACGAGCACGCAGCCCAGCGCAATAGGCGGCCGGATCCGCCAAGCCGTCGACATGGTCGATCCTCAGCCCGTCGATCAGCCCTTCCTCATAGAGCGAGAAAGCGATGCGATGGGCAGCCTCGAAGGCTTCCGGCTCTTCGATGCGGATACCGGCAAGCTGGGTGATCTCGAAGAAGCGGCGCCAGTTCAGCCTATCGGAGGCGTTGCGCCAATAATCGAGTTGGTAATGCTGGTGCTCAATCAGGATCCGCAGTCGCTCCGGATCGCGATAAGCGCCCTGCTCCGCCCGACCGATCTCGCAGTCGTCCTCGGTGCGCAGCGGGAAAAGATGCTCGCCATAGCGCAAGGCGAAGCCCTGGCGCGCGCGGTCCTCGACCAGCCCTATCTTTCCTAGATCGAGGGCGTCCTGGAAGGGCTCGCCCAGGAAAGGCACATGGATCCGACTGCCGAGTACGGGATCGCGCTCGTCGAAATCGACATCGAACCAGCTGGCATAGCGACTGCCGCGCCCATGCTTCAGAAGGTCGAGCCACATCGCATTATCGTCACCGCCCACTGCGACATGGTTCGGCACGATATCCAGGATGATCCCGAGTCCCTCGCGGCGAAGAGCCTGCGCCATAGCGCGAAAGCCCTCGGCGCCGCCGAGCTCGGGATTGATCTCGTCATAGCTGATGACGTCATAGCCATGGAGTGACCCTGCTCGCGCTGAAAGGATCGGTGAGGAATAGACATGGGTCACGCCGAGCCGGGCCAGATAGCTGGCAGCCGCCTGCGCCGCAGAGAACGGGAAGCCTTGGTGAAATTGAAGCCTGTAGGTCGACAACACCGGACGCGCGCGTTGCAAGCTCTCTCCTTCGCCTCGCCTCGGCGGCGCACCGGCCGCACTGCCCCAACGCCGCAGAAGCGCCGCGGTTCTGCGGCGGCGAAAACGGCTGGCGGCGCCCGTCGAAGAAAAATCAGGAAACGCGGAACTGCCTCCCACGGCCTCGCGTTGGCGCGGTGGAGGCCTCCCATGCAAATCTCACCTATTCGCTCGCCGCTTGACATGCAGCGCGCTCAGGCACGTCTCTCGGTGCTGGGCTCGCCCCCGCGCGGATCGCAGGAAGAGCTTGAATACGCTGCGCTCTGGGACGCGATTGAGCATTACCGCTGCATCACAGACAGGCCAATCCAGGTCCGAAGCCAGCCGGACCGGCCCACGGACACGCCGCGTCAGTCCGGACGAGATCGTTCGAGCTGAGCAAGTCGGCGGGCGACCTTCGGGTCGTCCAAGAGATCGGCCGCATCGCCGGAAAGACGATGGCGCCAGTTTGGCCTCTCCACGGTCGTTCCAGGGACATTGGGCTGCGTGCGGATTCCCAGCGCGTCTTCAATCGGCACGATCTTGAGGGCGCAGGGCGTCGCGGCGACATAGGCTACCGCCGCATCGACGACCGGATCGGTTTCCTCCGGTTCAGGCCGTTCTCCTTCGACCAGTCCGGCATCGCGGCAGGCTCCCCAAAACAACCCGCGATCCCAGGCGCGGACTGCCTGCTGCTTGTCGCCCGGCGGCTCGATATCGGAGCCGGACCACCAGCCGGCGGTTGGAACGAGATCATGAGTGGTGGTCAATGCGACGGCCTGCGCATCCCAGTGCTGCGGCGGAACGTAGCCGTGCTCGGTCCGCTCGAAGCGCAGCACCCTGAGGCCGGCGACGCCCTGCTCGCGTAGATAGTCGCGGAAACCAAAAGGCAGCGTACCGAGATCCTCGCCGATCACGATGGCGCGGTGCCGCCAGGATTCGAGGGCGATCAGGCGAAACAGCGTCTCCGAGGGAAACGAGACATAGGCCCCGTCCAGCGCTCGGCCGCCTTCCGGGATGAGCCACAGCCTGCTCATACCCATGACATGGTCGATGCGGATGCCGCCGACATGGCGCAGGCTTGCCCGCATGGTCTCAATGAAGGGCGCATATCCGCTAACCTCGAGCCCGAGGGGCGAGAAAGTGGTCAGGCCCCAGTTCTGGCCTTCGGCAGCGTAGTAGTCCGGCGGGGCCCCGATGCTAAGGCCGATCAGGACATCGTTCTGCCGGCTCCAGGCATGGCTGCCCGCCCCATCCATTCCGATGGCGAGATCGGCGATCAGCCCGACGGCCATGCCCGCATCTCTGCAGGCGTTCTGCGCCTGCGAGTAAGATCGTCCGAGCAGCCATTGAAGGAAGATCTGATACGCGACCTCTGCGGCCCGCGCCTGCGCGAAGGCCGCGACTTCCGCGCTGCCCGAAGACTGAAAAGGCGCCTGCCAATCGCGCCAATGCCCCGCATGCGGGTCGCGATCGAGCTCGGCGGCATGCAAGGCCTCGAAGATGGCATGGTCGCGGAGCAGCGGCGAAGCCTCCTTTCTGAAGCGCTCGAAATCCTCGCGCGCTGCAGCTGGCGCCTGCGACGAGTGCAGTGCGTCGAAGATCGCTCGCAGCAGCCTCTGCTTCAGCGCCGTGGCAACCGGCCAGTCGATCAGTTCCCGGGCCGACAGGGTCGCCATTTCATCGGCGATGCCCGCCTGCCGGGCCAGCTCGCACAAGGTCTCTTCCGGCAACGCCGCGCGCGGATCTGCATGGAGCGGATTGTAGAACAGCCGGCTCGATGGCGAATAAGGGCTGAACTGAGCCGGCAGCGCGCCATAGAGCGCGTGGACGGGGCTGATCGCCAACGCATCGGCGCCGCTCCCCGCAGCCGCGCGACCGAGTGCGGCGACCCCTGCGAAATTGCCGATGCTCCCATCGCCCTCGCTCCGTAGCGAGTAGATCTGCGCCGCCAGCCCCCAACCTGATGCACCCGCGACATCCGCGAAGGTCACGCAGCGCGGCGGCGCCGTGGCGACGGTGAATTCGCCATCGGACAGTCGTATCCGGTGATAGCCCGGGATCTCGAAGGGCGGCAGTGTCAGCGTGCCACCCTGCCCTTCCTGCGAGGTGACGACGCGCTCGCCAATACCCTCGATGTCGATCACGAGCGGCGTGCCGGCAGTCATCAGCATTGGCAAGCTCACCGGCATTCCGACACGGGCCGTGGCAAAGGCAGCCGCTCCGCCAGATGGCGAACTTTCGCCCGCACGTGCGAGGGACTGGCGCATATCCGCCACCGACCCGGCCGACAGGCCCAGCGCGGCCAGGATCGAGCGCAGGCTCTCGGGCGAGACCGCCCGCTCGGTGCCGGTCTGATCCGTCCAATGCGTGGCTATCCCGGCTTTCGCCGCCAGCTGCCGCAAGGTTTCGTCACTCATGGGTGCTCCGCAGTCGTTGGCTGCCGGGCGTGGTCAGGCGGCATGTTCGAGCACGAGCAGGCCGAGCGGCGGCACTGTCAGCGTGAGGCTCTGGGCCTGCCCATGCGCAGGAACGCTTTCTGTACGGCATTCACCGCCATTCCCGAGGCCGCTGCCGCCGTACTCCGCCGCGTCGCTGTTGAACCGCTCCCGCCACGAGCCACTCGCCGAGACGCCGACGACGTAGTCATGGCGCGGAACCGGAGTCATGTTCGCGACGACGAGAAGGGGGGCCCCGCCGTCGCAGGCCGAACGGCTGAAGGCGAAGACCGCATTGGCATTGTCGTCGGCGATGACCCAGCCGAAACCTTCCGGTTGATGGTCGAGGCGGTGAAGCGCCGGCGCCCCGCGATACAGCGCGTTGAGGTCGCGGACGAGTCGCATCGCCCCACGTCGGCGGTCGTCGCAATCGGCGGGCCAGGGAAAAGGCGCATCGACGTTCCATTCCTCAGCCTGTCCGAACTCGCAGCCCATGAAGAGCAGTTTCTTGCCGGGATGCGTCCACATGAGCGCGAGACACAGGCGCAGATTGGCAAAGCGCTGCCAGTCATCCCCCGGCATCCGGGCGAACAGCGAGCCTTTGCCGTGCACGACCTCGTCATGGGAAATCGGCAGCACGAAATTCTCGGAAAAGGCATAGATCAGGCCGAAGGTCACGTCATCGCTGTGGTAGCCGCGATGGATCGGCTCCCGCCCGAAATAGCGCAACGTGTCGTGCATCCAACCCATATTCCATTTGAAATGGAAGCCGAGCCCGCCATCATGGACCGGCCTGGTCACGCCGGGCCAGGCGGTCGATTCCTCGGCGATAGTGATCGCGCCGCACCCGCGCGCGCCGATCAGCGTGTTTAGCTCCTGAAAGAAGGAAACCGCTTCGAGGTTTTCCCGCCCACCATAGCGGTTCGGCACCCATTCCCCGGCCGGGCGGCTGTAGTCGCGATACAGCATTGAGGCCACCGCATCGACGCGCAGCCCGTCGAGATGGAAGGTCTCGATCCACCAGAGCGCCGAGGCGATCAGGAAGCCGCGCACTTCGCGCCGGCCGACATTGTAGATCAGCGTGTTCCAGTCGCGGTGAAAGCCCTCGCGCGGGTCCTCGTGTTCATAGAGCGCCGTACCGTCGAATCGGGCGAGGCCGTGCTCATCCGAGGGAAAATGCGCAGGCACCCAATCCAGGATCACACCGATACCGGCGGCGTGACAGCGGTCGATGAATCGGGCGAAGGCTTCCGGCGGGCCGAGCCGCGCCGTCGGCGCGAACAGCCCCAGCGGCTGGTAGCCCCAGGAGCCGCCAAAGGGATGCTCGGTAATCGGCATCAGCTCGACATGGCTGAAGCCCATATATTCGAGATAGGGTATGAGCCGGTCGGTCGCCTCGTCCCAGGATCCCATCTGGCCCCATTCGGTCCTGAGCCAGGAGCCGACATGCACCTCATAAGCGCAAAGCGGCTCGGCCATGGGGTGGGCGCGCTGGCGGCGAGCGAGCCAATCGGCGTCGCTCCAGGTGAAATCGCTGGGTTCGGCGACCACCGAGGCGGTCCGCGGCGGCGCCTCGGTCCGGCGCGCTAATGGGTCGGCTTTCCAGGTGCTCGCCCCTCCGGCCGAGGTGATAGCGTATTTGTAGGTCGCCCCGGCTTCGATGCCGGGGATGAACAGCTCCCAGACGCCGGGGCCGAGGCGCCGCCGCATCGGATGCCGCCGTGGGTCCCAGCCGTTGAAGTCCCCGACCACAGAGACATGCGCAGCATTCGGTGCCCAGACCGCAAAGAGCACGCCGGCGACGCCGTCGAACTCTCGCAGATTGGCTCCCAGACGCGTCGCCAGATCGAAATGTCGCCCCTCGGCAAAGAGATAAATGTCCTCCTCCGAGAGCAGCAGGCCAAAGCTGTAAGGATCCGCCGAGTCGGTGACGCCGCCTGGCCAGGATACGCGCAGGCGATAGATCCCGGCGCCGGGGTCCATCCCCTCGAAAACACCTTCGTCCGTACCCTGCATCGCCTTCGCTTGGTGGAAGGCACCTTCGCCGGTGACCAGCTCGACATAGCTGGCGCCGGGCAGAAAGGCGCGAACGACGGACTGCCCGGCGACGATATGCCGGCCGAGGACGGCGAAGGGATCCGGGTGCCGCCCCTCAGCAAGTAGCCGGACATCATCAGGGGGAAGCGTCGGAAATGTCGGTATCTGGGCGTCCATCATAGCTTGCTCCTCGACGAGAGGAGGGATTTCTCCTGCATCGGTGCGATCGGCGAATGGGTCGCAGCCTTCCGGCGCGGATCGTGCATGCTCGGTAACCGGGGGAAGAGCGATCGAGGCCCGCCAACCTTGCGGAACCTGCCGCGACGGCCAGGGTTTCGGCAGAGCAGCGCAGGGCCGTACCAAGGAGGGTTGCCATGAGCCGAGACCAGATCATCCGCGACACGGCCTACGCCATCTGGGAGGCCGAGGGAAAACCGGAAGGTCGGGCAGCCGAACATTGGCGACAGGCCGAGGCGCGGATCGACCAGAGCCTGAAGGGGAATAGGGGCACCCCGTCCGAAAGCCAATCCGCCAAGCCGGCAGGTAGGAAACCGAAGCCCAAGGCGCCGCTGAAGGCGGCTGCCACAGCCATGCCAAAAACGGGGGCCGAAGCGGCCGCGAGCGAGAGGCAGTGGGAAGCTTCCGGAAAGCGCACGCCGAGCCGCCCGTCCAAAGCAAAGAGCTGACGGGAGGAAAGGTTCGGGTCGAGCTCTCACGTGTGGAGCGCCCGCGCGTAAACATGGGCGTAGCGATGGCTAGGGCGATGCCAATCGAAACGCTTCGCCATGGCGTGTTCGCGCATCCGGCGGAACGCCTGCTTGGTGCGAAAGGCCTGCATTGCGCGGGTGACGGCCGAGGTTAGGCCCGCTCCGGAGAGTGAGGAGAACAGGAAGCCGGAAAGCCCGTCCTCAATCGTGTCGACGAGGCCGCCGGTGCGATAGGCAATCGGCAACGTGCCGAAGCGTTGGGCATACATCTGGCTCAGGCCGCAAGGCTCGAAACGCGACGGCATCAGCAAAAAGTCGCTCGCAGCGAATATCCGTCGCGCCTCGCCGTCGTCAAAGCCAATGCGGGCGGCGATCGCGCGCGGATTCTGATGGGCCAGCCGCTGGATCTCCTCCTCCAGCCGGCGCTCGCCGCGTCCGGTCACTATTAGTTGGCCGCCATTGGCGACGATGGTGTGTGCCGCCTCGATCGACAGGTCGACGCCCTTCTGATGGACCAACCGAGAGATGATGGCGAAGAGTGGCCCGCGGGATTCCGGCAGGTCGAAGCTCTTGCGGATGCCGGCAGCATGCCCCCGCTTCCACCGTCGAAGCGCTGTAGCACAGGCCTTTTCGCCATGTGCAGGCGAGACCCAGCTATCGTCGATACCGTTGACGATGCCCGTAAGCCGGCCTTGCTCCATGCGTGTCTTCAGCAGCCCCTCGAGGCCGCAACCATGCTCGGCCGTAGTGATCTCCCGGGCATAGGTCTCGCTCACCGTAGTGACGTGCGAGCTGTAAAAAATTCCGGCCTTCAGAAAGGAGAGCTGGCCGTGAAACTCGACGCCATCGACGGCGAAGGCGCGCTCCGGAATGCCCAGCGGCGCCAGCCGCGAGGGCTGATAGAGACCCTGATAGGCGAGGTTGTGAATCGTCAGGATTGAAGGGGTAGCGAGCCCCTTCCACTGGATGTAGCCCGGCGTCAAGCCTGACGGCCAATCATTCACATGGACGACATCGGGCTTCCAATTCGGGTCCGCCTCGCCGGCGGCGATCTCCGCCGCAGCCAGCGAAAGACGGGCGAAGCGGATATCGTTGTCGAGGAAGTCACCGCCTCCGAACGGCCCGTAGGGCGAGCCCTCACGATCGTAGAGCTCGTCGCAGAGCACTGCATAGATCGTGAGCCCGTCGGGCGTGCTGAAACGGCCGAGCGACCATGGTGGCAGACCGGCCGCCCGAGGCATCTGCTTTACGACATCCATCGCTGGCTTAGCAGCGCGGACTTGCCGAAAGCCGGGCAGCAAGACCCTGGTGTCGCAAAACGCACGCATTTGCCGGGGCAGTGCGGTCGATACTTCGCCCAGCCCACCGGCCTTGATGAAGTCGCCCATCTCTGAGGTAACGAAGAGCAGCTTCGTCGTTGCCGTTATAGGAGGAGTTTCTTCGCCGGGGTCGTCGTGAACTGCGGGCGAGTAGGTGAGAGCATGGCCCGATGTCGATGAGCTGGTCTTCGTTTCGGTGAGCTTCAAAACGTCCGTCATCGCCGCATCCCCGGTCCACGTGACCGCAACCGCGGCACCTCCGGCAAGTTCCTTGGTGCAGTGCAAAAATTTCATGCAAGATTGGGGCCGAAGCCGGAACTCGGACCTCGCTGCCACGTTGGAGGGAGCGCAACGAGCAGCGTTTTGGCGAAATCCTTTCGCCCGGCTCGCCGGGACGTCAGTGCATGGGGCGAGATCAATTCGAGGTTAAACCCGGCTCGCCGGTCGAGCTGGGCGCAAACTTCGACGGCGAAGGAACCAATTTTGCGGTTTTTTCCGCCTATGCGGAACGCGTCGAGCTCTGCCTCTTCGATGAGAGCGGAAAGATCGAAACGGGCCGGATCACCCTACCGGAGTATACTGACGAGATCTTCCACGCGTATTTACCGGGGATCACGCCTGGGCAACGCTACGGCTATCGCGTGCATGGCCGCTTTGCCCCAGCGGAGGGTCACCGCTTCAACCCCAACAAGCTGCTGCTCGATCCCTATGCCAAGGAGTTTTCAGGCGCCCTCGACTGGAACGAAGCGCATTACGGCTACGAGATCGGCGCCGAGGATGACCGGGACCTGACTTTTAACAAGCTGGATAGCGCTCCGTTCATGCCGAAATGCGTAGTCTGCGACTGGGCGGCCGATGCGCGCGCCCCGGCTAAGCCCGTTGTGCCCTGGGACCGGACGATCTTCTACGAGACCCATGTCCGCGGGTTCACCATGCTTCACCCGAAGGTTCCGCAAGCGGCGCGAGGAACCTTCGACGGACTGCGCCACGAGGAAGTCATCGGTTACATCAAGAGCCTCGGCGTCACCTCGGTCGAATTACTACCGGTCCATGCCTATCTCGACGACCATCATCTCGTCGCCAAGGGCCTCTCGAACTACTGGGGTTACAACACGATCGGCTTCTTCGCGCCGATGCAGCGCTACGCCGGCAAGGCGGCGCTGGCCTCGTTCCGCCAGATGGTCCGCGCCTTCCACGATGCCGGGCTCGAGGTGATCCTCGACGTGGTCTACAACCATACGGCCGAAGGCAATGAGCTGGGGCCGACGCTCTCCTTCAAGGGCATCGACAACTTTTCTTACTACCGGACGATGCCGGGCGAGCCGCGCTTCTACATCAATGATACCGGCACGGGAAACACGGTCAACACCAGCCATCCGCGCGTGCTGCAGCTCGTACTGGATTCCTTGCGCTACTGGACCGAGGTGATGGAGGTCGACGGCTTCCGCTTCGATCTCGGCACTATCCTCGGCCGGGAGCCGCATGGCTTCGATCCCCGCGGCGGCTTCTTCGATGCGATTGGCCAGGATCCGGTGCTGCGTAAGGTCAAACTCGTCGGCGAACCGTGGGACATCGGGCCGGGCGGCTATCAAGTCGGGGGCTTTCCACCGGGCTGGTCAGAGTGGAACGACAAGTATCGCGACACCATCCGCGCCTATTGGAAGGGCGAGGAAAGCATCATCCGAGACCTCGCCGCGCGCATTACCGGCTCCGGCGATGTCTATGACCAGCGCGGTCGTCGCCCCTGGGCAGGCGTCAACTTCATCACCGCCCATGACGGGTTCACGCTCAACGACCTTGTCTCTTATAATGACAAGCATAACGAGGCGAATGGCGAGGAGAACCGCGACGGCCACGGCCACAACCTGTCCTTCAACCATGGCGCCGAGGGGCCGTCGGAGCATCCGGGAATCATCGCGGTCCGCGAGCGCCAAAAGCGCAATCTGCTGGCCACGCTCATGCTCTCGCATGGCACGCCGATGCTGCTCGCCGGCGATGAGCACGGCCATTCCAACCGCGGCAACAACAACGTCTATGCTCAGGACAACGAAACGGCCTGGATGCGCTGGGAGCAGATCAGCGGCAGAGACAAGGCGCTAACGGCCTTCTTACGCCGCGTGGCGCAGCTGCGGGCCGAGCATCCGATCTTCCGACGCGCCTCGTTCCGGGATGGCTGCCTGCTGCGCTGGATCAATCCGGCCGGCGGCGAGCAGCAGGAAGAGCATTGGGACGATCCCGGCGTGCTCGCCATCGGCCTTCTGATGCATATGCCGGACGTCGAGGCCGGCGGGGACGAGGCGCTGATCCTGTTCAACGCTTTCGATGGCGAGGTGCCCTTCAAGATTCCGCCACGCGTGAAGACGGGTTCCTGGTCGGTTGTTCTCGACACAGAAACCGGCCCCAATTCCGACGAGGGCCGCAAGGGGCTCAAGGCCGATCAGGAGATCACGCTCTCGCCGCGCTCGCTCATCGTCCTAATGTGAGCTGCCGCCAATCGCGGCCTTCCACATGCCCACCAAGATCCGGCTTCTATCGTACCGCCCACACGCCGACGCTGCGAGCCGGTAGCGAGCCTTCTGCGGCCTCCGCCGAAACGAAGACCCTCTCCCAGCGACCCTCAGGTAGCGTCAACGGCAAGACAACGGGCCTCCGATTGAGGCCAAGCAGTAGGCGGTCGCCCTCCCGCCGAATCTGGAGGCAGAACGCATCGAGCCCCTGCCATTCGTTATAGGCGATCTCGGTTCCATCCGGCTTCAGCCATTGCGCATCGACCGGCTCCCCCTTTCCGATAAGAAAGGTGTCGCTCGTCAGAGAGGGATGCTCGCGGCGCAGTCGCGCGAGGGTCGCGACGAAGTCGATGAGCTTCTCGTCCGCATTCGCCCAGTCGAGCCAAGTTGTCTCGTTGTCCTGGGCGTAGGCGTTGTTGTTGCCGCCCTGAATGCGGCCGAACTCGTCGCCTGCCGTCAGCATCGGGACGCCGAGCGACAGGAACAGCGTGGCGAGCAGGGCCCGGAGATCGCGGGCGCGGACCGCGTTCACCTCCACATCGCCGCTCGGACCCTCCGCGCCATTGTTCCAGCTATGGTTTTCGTTGTCGCCGTCGCGGTTGTCCTCGCCATTGGCACCATTGTGCTTGGTGCGATAGGCGACGAGGTCGGCCAGCGTGAAGCCGTCATGCGCGGCGAGGAAGTTGACGCTTGCCCGCGGGCCGCGATGACCGGGCTCGAATAGATCGGAGGAACCCGCGAGGCGTGTCGCCAGCGCCCCCGCCATGCCCGCGTCGCCGCGCCAAAAGCGGCGAACATCGTCGCGATAGCGGCCGTTCCACTCGGCGAAAGGAAACGGAAATTCGCCGAGACGATAGCCCCCGGGTCCGATATCCCAGGGCTCGGCGATCAGTATGGCCCGCGAAAGCTCCGCATCCTGCAGGATCGCGCTCAGCAACGGGGCATCCGGAGTGAATTCCGTCGCTGTCCGCCCCATGACGGTCGCGAGGTCGAAGCGGAAGCCGGCCACGCCGGCGCGTAGCCAATGCCGTAGTGCGTCCATGGCCATACGCATCACCGGGGCGCGGTCGAGCGCCAATGTATGGCCGCAGCCGGTGTCGTTGATCAGGCGGCTCGGATCGTCCGGCGCGTGCCGATAATAGACCGCATTGTCCAGACCGCGCAGGGAGATGGTCGCTCCGAATTCATCGCTCTCCGCGGTGTGGTTCAGGACGACGTCGAGGATCACGCCGATGCCGGCCTCAGCGTAGGCCGCGCAGAGACGGCGCAGATCTGCGACGCCGCCCGGCATCAGGCGTGGATCGGGCGCAAAGAAATTGACCGGGTTGTAGCCCCAGGCGTTGGCGAGCCCGAGCGGCGGCAGATGGCGCTCGTCCATCCAGGCCGCGATCGGCATGAGCTCGACATGGCTGACGCCGAGCCTTCGGAGATGGTCGAGGATGCAGGGCTCCGTCAGGGCCGCGAGCGTCCCGCGCAGCCGCTCCGGCACGACGGGATGGCGCATGGTGAAGGATTTGACGGCGAGCTCATAGACAAAGGCAGGCCGGTTGGCGGGAAGAACAAGCGACGGACCTTGCTCCCCCACGAGGCAGCGCGGCACGAGATCCGCGGTTTCCTCGCCATGGCGGGCGAGGCGCGGATCCCAGCGGAACGGCCGGTCGATGGCGGTCGCGTAGGGATCGATCAGAAGCTTCGTCGGGTCGAAGCGATGGCCGAGATCGGGCTGCCAGGGTCCTTCGGCACGTAGGCCATAGCGCAGCCCGTCGCCGGCGCCGGGCAAGAGGCCGTGATGAATGTCGCCGCAGCGGCAAGGCAGAGGCAACCGGGCTCCTTCCCGCTCCCCCGCCTCATCGAAGAGCGAAAGCAGCAAGCGCTCGCCATGGCGCGAGAATACGGCGAAGGTAACCCCTTCCGGCGTGATCGTCGCGCCGAGCCGCGCCGGCAGCGGGCAGGCGAGGATCTCCACGCTCAGGCCCGCGCCGCCTTGCCGATGGGAATATGCCAGATGCGCTCGGCATATTCACCGATCGCGCGGTCGGCGCTGAACCAGGCGCAATGCGCCGTGTTGGTCACCGACATGCGCCACCAGCGGGATCGAGCGGCCCAAAGCACGTCGACGCGCCGCTGCGCCTGCCAGTAGCTCTCGAAATCGTTCAGCACCATGAACCAGTCATTGGCCCGCAGCCCGTCGACGAGCCCTGCATAGCGCCCCTGCTCGCCCGGCGAATAGGCTCCTCCGGCCACGGCGTCGAGCACGCCTTCCAGCCGCGGCGTCTGGCGGATCACTTCCCCGGTCGGACGTGGAGCGCGCTTGGCTGCCTCGACCTGCTCCGCGGTCATGCCGAAGATCACGATGTTGTCCTCGCCGACACGTTCGCCGATCTCGATATTCGCGCCGTCGAGCGTGCCGATGGTGATGGCCCCGTTGAGCGCGAACTTCATGTTGCCGGTGCCGGACGCCTCCATGCCGGCAGTCGAGATCTGCTCGGACAGGTCGGCGGCCGGGATGATCACTTCGGCGAGGCTGACATTGTAGTTCGGCAGGAACACCACCTTCAGCCGGTCGCGGGTGGCGATGTCGTTGTTGACCACGGCCGCCACGTCATTGATCAGGTTGATGATCGATTTGGCGGTCGTGTAGTTCGAAGCCGCCTTGCCGGCGAAGACCTTCACGCGCGGCGCCCAGTCCCGATAGGGCTCGGCGCGGATGGCGTTGTAGAGCGCGATTGTCTCAAGGATATTGAGAAGCTGGCGCTTGTATTCGTGGATCCGCTTGATCTGGACATCGAAGAGCGCCTCGGGGTCGACGGAGACGCCGCAATCCTGGCGGATGATCCGGGCGAGCTTCAGCTTGTTCTCGCGGCGGATGGCCGCAAGTCTCTCGTGCACCGCGCCATCGCCAGCATGGGCGCCGAAGCGGCGGATCAGCCCGATATCCTCCGCGACGGCAGGGCTACAGATCTCCTCCAGCAGCCCGGTCAGGCCGGGATTGGCGCCGAGCAGCCATCGCCTTGGCGTGATGCCATTTGTGACATTGGTGATCCGATCGGGAAAAGCTCGGTGGAGCTGTGAGAAGACCGTCTCTTTCATCAGATTGGTGTGTAGAGCCGAGACGCCGTTAATGGCGTGCGAGCCAACGAAGGCGAGATTGGCCATTCGGACCCGGCGGCCATGTTGCTCGTCGATGAGCGACAGGCTCGCAAGGTCAGCCTCCGGCCAGCGCCGACGCATGCCGTCGAGGAATCGTGCGTTGATGGCGTAGATGATCTGCATATGCCGTGGCAGCAGCCGCTCCATCAGCGCCACCGGCCAGGTTTCCAGCGCCTCCGGCAGGAGCGTGTGGTTAGTGTAGGAAATCGTTGCGGTCGTGATTTCCCAGGCCTTCTCCCAGTTGAACCCATGCTCGTCTAGCAGAAGCCGCATCAGTTCGGTGACGGCGAGCGAGGGATGGGTGTCGTTGAGCTGGATCGAGACCTTTTCGGGCAGGTTGTCGAGCTGGCCGAACTGCCGATGATGCCGGTGGATCAGATCCTGCAATGAGGCGGAGGTAAAGAAGAACTCTTGCCGCAGGCGCAGCTCCTGCCCGGCAGGTGTCGAATCATTGGGATAAAGAACCTTTGAGATCGCCTCCGCCCGGTTGCGCTCGGCAACGGCACCGACAAGATCGCCTTGGTTAAAGGCGGAGAGTGAGAGGGGGTGAACGGCCCGTGCGCGCCAGAGCCTCAGCGTCGTCGCATCGCGTCCGCGCCAGCCGACGATCGGTGTGTCGTAGGCGACGGCGAACACCGCCTCGCCCGGCGTCCAAACGACCTCATCCGGTCCGCCGGCCGAGACCGAGCCGGCGAAGCCGATGCGATAGGAGGCTTCCCGCCGCTCAAACTCCCACGGATTGCGGAAGGAGAGCCAGTCCTCGGGCATCTCGACCTGCCGGCCGTGCTCGATGCCCTGCTTGAAGAGACCGTGATCGTAGCGGATGCCATAGCCGAGCGCTGGCACGCCGGTCGAAGCCATCGCTTCCATGTAGCATGCCGCGAGCCGCCCGAGGCCGCCGTTACCGAGCGCCGCATCGGGCTCGATCGTCTCGATTTCGGGCAGGTCGACGCCGAGCTCGCTCATCGCCCGCGTCATTGGCTCAGTCAGACCGAGATTGTTCAGCGTGTCGGCGAGCGAGCGGCCGATCAGAAACTCCAGCGAGAGATAATAGACGCGCTTGCGGCCCGTCGAATAGCTTTCCTTGGTGGTGCGCTGCCAGACGTCTATCGCGTGGTCCCGGACCGCCAGGATCGCCGCGGTCAGCCAGTCGTGCGGCTGGGCGACCGAAGGATTCTTCCCAAGCGAATAGGTTAGCTTGCGTAGGATCTCGGCCTTGAGCCGGTCGACCTGCTCGTCCGGCTCGAAGGGAACAGCTCTACTCGCGGAATCGGTGCTGGTAGTCAAAACGCCAAGCATCCTTTTTCTGAAGCGACGGACCATCGCATGCGCCGCCCGCTCGCGTCAGACTACGGGATGGTCTCGGACGCGCCAAGGCTGCGTGCGACGCGCTCCCATTTTGCAAGGTCTGTGAAACCTCTCGATCCGAACGGACCAGTTGCTCGGGCGGGTAGCAATGCGGGCAAATCGCACTGCCTGCACCGGCACGATTTGCTGGCGCTAGTTTTGGCTGCGGACAGAGGCGGATGTGAAGCACCTCATTGCCAAATGCGATGTCGAGATCTCACCTGGCGAGTCGCATGAGCGCTTTGATGCGCTTGAACTCGCGCCACGCTTTTCGGAGCCAGATTCTGATCGATGGTGTCGGCGGGACGATTGTCGAAACGGAAGCATATCTGCGGAATGACCCCGCTTCACATAGCTTTCGTGGTTTTTCGCAGTCAGCAACGAACTCTGCACCTGGACTTTGCCTCTTGCGAACTCATGCTGGCGACCTAAATCGATTTCCGCAAAGCCACCTTCGTGGAGAGGAGACATGCCATTCTCGTCGCTGAGTGACCCCGGTGATCTCGCCCGCGCCTATGCGGCCCTGGAAGCGGTTTGGAACGAGGTTAGCGGATCCATTCCCGACGCGGAGCATGAAAGCGAGCGGACCAGGATCGCCTACCTCGTCGCGGGCTTTGCCCCGACGGCTCTTGATGAGGAAGATCTGAAGCAGAAAGTCTTTTTACATTACACGCGGCTGATCGGTGCTTGATCTAAGCCCCCAGCCTCTCTCTGGCAGGCATTTCAGTTTGCCGGGAATGAATGTTGGGACCGGCGGTCGGCGACTGGTTCGTAGCCGGGGTTGTCTTGATGAGTGCGGGTCAAGTGCGGAGGCCGGACTGGGCTCGCAACTCTCATGGAGCCGCCCGTCCGGCCACGAAACTTCGGAAATGACCTGATTTCCGACCCGATGCCCGCAGCGAGTGGGCTGTCTCGCGTTGCTGTAGAGAGGGCGCCCGGGGCCGGATTCGGCCTCCAGGCGAAGACGCCTATTGTCCGCGCTTAACGGCGCAGCCCTTTCCTCAATGAGATCAGCGTTTATCAGCGCTTCCGTTCGCAGCATTCTTTCAAGATTGGGTAGGTTTTCTAACCGATCGTGATCAGCGTTGAACTGCTGGGTTGCTTCCGCAGATCTCGCAAGATTTCCTCGCGAGCAAGGTTGAAATATGGGGCGCCGCAAAGGAGAGGCCAGCCTGTTCGGCTGAAGCAGCCCATTCGTGATCGGTTACTAAACTGACGCCGTGCCCGGCTCGCCTGAGCCTTTGACCGAACGCGAGGAATGGCTGCACGTCGCCGCGCGATCCCAACGCTGGATCACCGCCGGCATCGGCTTAGCCCGTGCCGCTCAACCTCGGAGCATCGTGTGACTGAGGCGCCGTTCCGGCTATTCGCGCGGGCCGGACGGCGGTTGGAAAGCGACTTCCTCCGCAGGCTCGTTGGTCGAGCCGCTCTTGAAGTCCAACGATGCCGAATAGAAAGCCTCGCCGGCGTCATCGCGGATCTTCACAACTAAATGTCTGTTGCGATCCAGAGGCATTGCCATTCCGCCATCTCGGGGAGCGCGATCTGAGCGTCGTCGCAGGCGTCCTGCTGTCTGGCGAACTCCATCGGCTTGTCGCCGTCTGCTCACTCACCGACATCGGTCGTGATTCTGTACTTTGGCATGCCAACGTCTTGGATCCTGCCTGTCCCCCCGGCAGGAGCGTTGGTAATTCCTACCGTTCTTGCAGCTCAGATGAGGCCTTCAACCAGACCCATTTGCACGGCGTCATTCGCCTCGATGTACCAGTTCTCGGGAGCCCGCCGGAGGACTTCGTCCATCTGGACCGACGAGCCGCTGATGAGGTTCTGGAAGCCCTCGTTCTGGATAGTCACGGAATGCTCCACCTCGTGCAGCTTTGCCTTGAGGTTTGCGACGACCGTGGTCAACGGCCCGTCCAAATTGATCTGCGCCGTGATCTTGCGTTCATGGATCATCAGCCGGGTGCCACGGGTGAGGTAGCTTTTCTCGGGCGAAGAAGCTCATGAAGGTTGCGCCGGCGGAATAGATGGCGGCCTTGCCGAGGAATACGAATCGACGATCCGGCGACATCTCGCTATGGAAGCGGATGTCCTCGCCCATCATGCGCGCGACCTCTGGATCGCCGCCGAGCGTACTGAGCTCGACAACGACCAGACCGGTCGTCGGACCAGTCATCAGGCGATCACGAAAAAAGCATACATAGAATAGTCGATGGCGCCCGCGAGCAGGATTGCGGGATTGGCGAAATCACGGCTCACAGGCGGCCGGTGGATGGTGTCGATCTGTTGGCTGGTCATGGAAGCCCTGCTACGATTGCTGCGCTGCAACGGCCAGATCGATGACTTGTTCCGCACAGAACGCGATCGTGCAGCGGGGCGGCTCGCCGCAGCCCTTCGCTTACGTCAGCGCAGTCCCGTCCGATGGCATTCGCAGCCTCATGTTTTATGAGGCAGATTCCGGCGACGATATGGACGCAGAGACTGGGTGGGGGGTGCGAAGCACCATCAACTGACATTTAGCCACCTCTAGGAAGCAGTTGTTCACCGCCCCAATTTTTACCTAGCTGCTCTGAGCGAAGATCGGTCAACTTGCGCCGTCAAAGATATGTCGATAAGTCTCGACATATGGAAAATGAACAGATCATCCTCGCGCTTGCAGCCTTAGCCCAAAGCACACGCCTCGACGTCTTCCGCATTCTCGTAAGTGCAGAGCCCGAGGGGCTGGCAGCGGGCGCGATCGCTCGGCGCCTCGACGTCCCGCACAACACGATGTCATCGCATCTCGGCATCCTCAGCCGGGCTGGCCTCATCCGCTCCCAGCGGTTTAGCCGCTCGCTCGTCTATCGAGTGGATCTCGATCTCCTACGGTCAGTTCTCGCCTTCCTGCTCAAGGATTGCTGCGGCGGGCGACCAGAGATCTGCGCACCACTGATGGCCGAACTGAGCCTCGGCTGCCAATCGAAGGCGACCGCCAATGTCTGAGACGATCGACGTAATCATCTATCACAACCCAGCCTGCGGAACCTCGCGGAACACGCTCGGGCTGATCCGTAACGCTGGGATCGAGGCGCACGTCATCGAGTATCTCAAGACCCCGCCCAACCGCATCTTGCTGAAGCAGCTTCTTGATCGCGCTGGCCTGACCGTCCGAGAAATCCTCCGTGAGAAGGGCACGCCTTTCGCCGAACTCGGCCTCGGCGAGCCGAGCCTGTCGGACGAGGCCCTCCTCGATGCGATCGAGGCGCACCCTGTCCTGATGAACCGACCGCTCGTCGTATCCCCCGAGGGCGTGAAGCTCTGTCGCCCATCCGAAGCCGTCCTGCCGCTCCTGCCGCCGCAACGCGGCGAGTTCCGCAAGGAGGATGGCGAACTCGTCGTCGACGCGGCCGGTCGGCCCGCAGCACTCGCCTGAGGTCACCATGTCCACCTTCGAGCGTTATCTGACCGTCTGGGTCGGTCTTTGCATCGTCGTCGGCATCGCGCTGGGCGATTTCATGCCGGGCGTTTTCCAGGCCGTCGGCGCGGCCGAGATCGCCAAAGTCAACCTCCCCGTCGCGGTGCTGATCTGGCTGATGGTCATCCCGATGCTGCTGAAAATCGACTTCGCCGCGCTGGGCCAGGTCGGGAAGCACTGGCGCGGGATCGGCGTCACGCTCTTCATCAACTGGGCGGTGAAGCCTTTTTCGATGGCGGCACTAGGGTGGATCTTCATCGCCGGGCTATTCCGGCCGTGGCTGCCCGCCGATCAGATCGACAGGTACATCGCCGGCCTGATCATCCTGGCGGCGGCACCGTGCACCGCGATGGTCTTCGTCTGGTCGAACCTGACGAAGGGCGAGCCGCATTTCACACTGAGCCAGGTCGCGCTGAATGACGCTATCATGGTCGTCGCCTTCGCCCCGATCGTCGGGCTGCTGCTGGGCCTGTCGGCGATCACCGTGCCGTGGGGCACGCTGGTTCTCTCGGTCGTGCTCTACATCGTCATCCCGGTGCTCGTCGCCCAGGTCATCCGTAGCCGCGTGCTGGCAAGCGGCGGGCAGGCTGCGCTCGACCGCCTGCTTGCACTGCTCGGACCTGCCTCGCTCGTCGCGTTGCTGGCAACGCTCGTCCTCCTCTTCGGCTTCCAGGGCGAGCAAATCCTCGCGCAGCCGATGATCATTGCGCTGCTGGCGGTCCCGATCCTGATCCAGGTCTACCTCAATGCCGGGCTGGCCTACGTCCTGAACCGTGTCGCGGGCGAGCAGCATTGTGTCGCGGGGCCGTCTGCCCTGATCGGCGCCTCGAACTTCTTCGAGCTGGCGGTCGCCGCCGCAATCAGCCTGTTCGGATTTCACTCGGGAGCGGCGCTCGCGACCGTCGTTGGCGTGCTAATCGAGGTTCCGGTCATGCTCACGGTCGTCTGGATCGTGAACCGGTCAAAAGGCTGGTACGAGCGCGGTAACGGCGTCCGGAAGGTTCAAGCCGCAGAATAATTCGATGATCATGGAAGTAGCGCTTGACCAGCCATCTACGGCGTGGAATCTCTATTTCCATGAATATCGAAGCAGCAGCAGCACAGCTTGAGGCGCTCGGCAACCAGACGCGTCTCGAGGTCTATCGGGTTCTCGTCCGTGCCGGACATAACGGACTCCCGGTCGCGCAGGTGCAGGAGCGTCTCGGCATTCCCGCATCGACGCTTTCGCATCACCTTCAGCGCCCGATCCGCAACGGCCTCGTGTCGCAGGAGCGGCAGGCGACGACCCTGATCTGCCGCGCGGTTTATCCGGCGATGGACGCCTTGCTCGGCTTCCTGTCCGACGAATGCTGCATCGAAGAAGCCTGTTCCGCCTCTTCCGGGAAGGCCGCCTGAGCGGCTTTCGATTTGCCACTTAATTCCATGTTTCCAGCAGGAGCGGAGGATACCGCGATGAAGGAACTTCCGGTCGTCGTAATTGGTGCGGGGCCTGTCGGCCTTGCCGCCGCGGCCAATCTCATTGCGCGCCGAATGGCCGTGAAGGTCTACGAAGCCGGGGAATCCGTCGGCGCCAACATCCGCGACTGGGGCCATGTTCGCCTGTTCTCGCCGTGGGAGTTCAACGTAGACCCGGCGAGCCGAAATCTGCTCGAAGCAGCGGGTTGGTCCGAGCCGGACAAGCAGGGCTATCCGACAGGACACGAACTGGTCGATCGCTACCTCGCTCCCTTGGCGGAGACGGCCGAGTTCGCCCCGATGATCGAGTACGGCGCCCGCGTCATTGCCATCGGGCGCCGCGGCATCGACAAGGTGGTGAGCCGGGATCGGGAACTTCACCCGTTCCAGCTCGTCATTCGCGACCGCGACGGCGGCACGCGCCGCGTTCTTGCCCGCGCGGTCATCGACGCCTCCGGAACCTGGACCACGCCGAACCCGGCTGGGGCCGGTGGCATGCCCGTTGATGGGGAGGAAGCGCTTTCGGACCGGATCGCCTACGGCATCCCGGACCTGCTCGAACGCCACCGCGACACCTATGCGGGACGCACCACGCTCGTGCTGGGGGCCGGGCATTCCGCCGCGAACGTCCTGCTCGACCTTACCGAGTTGGCCGAGCAGGACGGCGCAACGAAAGCGATCTGGGTGACGCGCGGCCGCGACCTGTCCCGGGTCTATGGCGGCGGCGCGAACGATCAGCTCGCCGGGCGCGGCGACCTCGGGACGCGGCTGCGTCAGGTGGTCGACAGTGGCCAGGTCGAGCTCGTCCGCGGTTTCGCCCTCGCGGGCATCCGCCAGGAAAACGGGCGCCTGCTCGTCAATGGCGAGACAGTGGAGGGCGGCCGCACGATCGGCCCGGTCGACACGATCGTCGCCTGCACGGGACAGCGCCCGGATCTCAGCCTGACCCGAGAGCTGCGGGTCGAACTCGATCCTTGGCTGGAGAGCACACGCCTGCTCGGGCCGATGATCGATCCGAACCTGCATTCCTGCGGCTCGGTGCCACCGCACGGACATCGTGAACTCTCTCATCATGAGCCGGGCTTCTACACGGTCGGGATCAAGAGCTACGGGCGTGCGCCGACCTTCCTGATGCTCACGGGCTTCGAACAGGTCAGGTCGGTCGTCGCCGCCATCGCCGGCGACATGGCGGCCGCGGACGACGTCAAACTGGTTCTGCCGGAAACCGGCGTTTGCACGACAGCCACGGCCGGCGCGTCGTTATGCTGTGGTGGCCCCGCGCCCGACCCTGTTGCTGAGTGTTGCGCCAATGACGCCCGTGCGAAGGCTGAAGGTCAGGACGGCTGCGGTTGCGGCCCCGCCAAGCTCCCGGAACCCGTCACTACCTCCTCCTCCTGCTGCTGCAAGGTCGCGTGATCGATCGCAGCCGGCTGACGGTCATCTCTGCTCTGGGGGTGGTTCAAATCCTCGCCTGGGGGTCTTCCTGCTATCTCCCGGTCGTTCTTGCGGTACCTATCGCTGCCGACATCGGTCGGCATTGTCCTGGATCGTCGGCGCGCTCTCGGTCGGCCTGTTCACGGCCGGAGCCGTTGCGCCCAATGTCGGTCGCCTCATAGGGGAAACTGGTGGAAGACTGGTCCGCTGCTGCTATCCTCATCGCCTCCGGAAAGCTCGTTCTCAGACTGTCGCCGAGCCTTCCCATATTTGTCCTTGGCTGGGTCGTGTTGGGGGCAGGCATGGCGGCCGGTCTCCATAATGCAGCCTTCTCAACCCTCGGACGACCACGAAGATGACGGTGACCCCTACACGGTCACAATGCCAGGATCGGACAGTTCATAGATGCTCGATGATGACACGCCCGTTCGGCCGGGTGGAATGCGATCAGCCGATTCTAAGATTGATCCTCGCCGCCTGCACACCCGACGGAGGCACACGAGTGAGGTCTTGACCAGGGAAAGGGCCAAACCAAATCATTGATTGTTGTTGCTCGCCTCGCCGGCCGCGACGACCGCCACCGACCGGATCCATGTTGCTTTTAGGAGGATATGGCTTTGGCACTATCGCCTGATCAGTTTCAACGACCCGTCGTCATCTTAACCGGCTTGGGTTTTCCCACTGCGGTTTCGTCGGTTATGGAGGCCTACATGTTCTTAGCGGACTGGTCTTCCAGCAAGCGTGATGCGTGTCACCGACTTGTGGTGAAGGCTTCTCTGGCTGCGTTGAATGGCGACATCGAAGCGGAAACGGCTAGAGGATTGTTCGCCTCTTGGGCCGAGAAGAACGACATCCTTGCGCCTGACGCTGCAGCATTCGCCACCAGTCGGCGGACTGGATCCCACGGAACCGCATAAGAAGAGCTCGGCCCGACGTTTCGCTGAATCGCTCGGGCCGGGGATCTCAAAGCGCATGGACCCGAGACCATGTCAAAGAAGCAGGTTGTCGCAATTCCCGTCGTCAAACCCGCCACGATCGAGGTCAGCGGCGATCCTCGGGGAGACGCTGTCCTCAAATTCGAGACCGCAGGCGAGACCGACGTACTGCTCATCCTGCCTATGGTGGGGCTCGCCGAACTTGAAGCCATGCTGGCTCGGGCCAGCCTGGAGCAGGCCAAGCATCAGCCGAAGCAGTAGGCCATTCGATCGTCGGGGGGCAGCGATGTATCGAGGTCGATATCAACACGCCAGCTCTTCGACCCGTGCCAAGCTGCAATCGGAACGTCCAACATCATTGCTGTCACCAGAACAGCGTTAGGGATGGCTGCCTCCGAGGCGACAGCGATTTTAAGGCAAGATCTTTCCGTAGCGTAAGCTCCTAATTGGGCCTACGCAAACACGCTTTGCACTCCTGTCGGCGCAGGCACCGGACCGCCTTCCCAGCCCGAGCCCAGCCGCCCGGCGTCTCAGTTGTACCAGACTGGAACCGGCAGATCGCATATGCGTTTGGGGGCCATGACAATCAGCTTCGTTGTTCCGCTCAATATGGAAGTCCGGACGGCCGGAGAGCGCGATATCGCTTTAAATGTCGTTCAGAAGCTCAGCGGCGCACTAGAAGATTCTCCCGAGGAATTGCGACTACTCATGCTGATTGAAGCCATCGAGGCGTGGGATAAAAAGGACAATCCGCACGTCGCCACAAAGCAAGGCCCGCTCGCCTGGATCCCTAGTCTGGCGTTGCCAGACTGAACGCGGTCGTGAGGCCGGTGACCAGTTTGAGTTCGATCGAGATCACGCCGCAGAGCACCTGGCAGCACCCCTCGAGGCTCACGAACAGCAAATGACGAGCGGCGGATTGTCTTTTGGATGCGAAGGCGCGCCGACTACCCCGGCAAGGGCGGTTAGCATTCTCAGCTTCCGTGGTGGACGCGGACGCTCGGTGATAAGTGGACGGTAGCTTTGCCATGGCGCGAGCGCGCAGACTCCAGCTCCTGTGGGAGCTCCCCACGACCCCGTGCCGAAAGAGTACGAGGTTTGGCGTGCTGCTGGGTTATCGAGGATTGGCTTGCCCGCGGTCGAGCGCTTCACCCGTCACGGTCAGGCCAGAGCAGGTCTTACCGGGAGCGCGTACGGCGATGGCCGGAATCGCCAAGTCCTGTCCATCGTCAGAGGCCCGTCGCTTCACCGGCGACGGGCTTTTCCCTGGTGGTTCTAGCCCCGGCGCGACGCCATGATTGGCTCTATTTCCGCTTAGGCGCATGACGAATTGAGCCGGAACAATCGCGGTCGGCGGCTCGTTTTAGTTTCATCAAACGATGGAGCGGACCATGGGGATTCTTGAAATCAGTATTGTCCTGGCCTGCGCATCGACCTTCGGTTTCTACCTCGCCGACACGCACCAGGGCTTTTGAAGGAGTGTGAACACTCCGTCCCCAGAAGGAGCGTAAGAGCGCCCACCACCCGAGCGGAGATCGAGCCATGTCTAAGCCAAAGGACGATACTGTGGGCCAAACGCGACGCGCGACCGATAGTCGACCGCGTCCAGGTTCTGAAACGCCGGAACTCGAAGCCTCAAAGAGTTCCCACAAAGAAGCCAGGTCGGCAGCCACTCGCAATGACGGGCCGTCCGCATCCTGGAGCCCGATCGACCCAGGACGACCCGTCAAAGGAGGATAGCTTCGGCCCCCTGGTGTGGTTTCGTAATCTGCCGCAGCGCCTCTTTCGGCTCGATCTCGACCAGGCACCCGCCGAGGCCGAACCAATAGCTCTTTCGCTCCGTTGCTCCTCGCGCCCCGTTGCAGGGATGGGAGATCGATATGCTTCACTTGGCTTGCTTGATCATCCAAGTCGCTGGGCTGTCCGTCGGTCTTTCGGCGGGCGCGATGGCGCAAACGCCTCCACCGGCCGAGAAGAACGGCCCCGGCGCGACGACCACCCACCCAAGTCAAATCGACAAGTCGCAGAACAGCATTCTGCCATCCGCCGGGCGTTCGGGCCCCTCCGCCGCACCGACCATGGTCTACGATTGCAAAGCCAAGCCGGAAGATTGCACTGTGCCCGCCACACCGGCGGATAAGGCCGGAGCGTCTCACGCAAATCCGATCAAGCCCTAGCCGACCTTCCGCCAGACTTGAGCTTGCTACCCCTTTTGGCGGGCCCTTCTTGCTTTTTGCATGTCGTTTCAGGAACTTCTGTTGCTAGCCGTCGTTGTTACAGTGGCTGGGAAGTATGTTTGGAGAATTTTCTGATGCGCAAAATGCTCGTCGCTCTTTCCGTTGCCTCGACGCTTGTCGGTGGCACTTTTGCCTATGCTCAGACTGCGACGACTGCTACGCGTGAAGTCTACATCAAGGCGCAGCCAACCGATGTTCTGAGCAGCAATCTTATCGGCCTCAACGTTCAGAATGCTGCTAAGGACAACGTAGGGGAAATCAAAGACCTTGTCGTTTCGAACGGCGCGCTGTCGGGGATCATCCTATCAGTCGGCGGATTCCTCGGCATCGGTGAGCGGTACGTGGTGGTAACCCCAGCTGCGGTGAAGGTGGTTTACTCCGAGAACGATAAGAAGTGGTCCGCGACCATGGACACCACCAAGGACGCCCTGAAGGCCGCGCCAGAATTCAAATACGAGGGCCGCTGGAGCAGGTAAGCCTGGCCCGAACCATTCAATTCAATCTCAGGGAGATTCAGATGGACTGGAACCGCGTCGAAGGAAACTGGAAGCAGCTCAAGGGCAAGGTCAAGGAGCAGTGGGGCAAGCTGACCGATGACGATCTCGACGTTATCGCAGGCAAGCGCGACCAACTCGAAGGCAAGATTCAGGAGCGTTACGGCCTTGCGAAGGACCAGGTAAAGACGGACGTGGACAGCTGGTGCGGTCGCCAAACCTGGTAATCACCCAGGGCAATGTTAAAGGGCCGGTCTGGCTTCGGCGAGGCCGGCCCAAGCAGGAACACGCCGGGCCGCTGGCTTGCACGTTGGCAAGGCAATCCGGCGTCCGCGCCGACCGGAGTACGCCGCCGCTCAGGTTGCATCCAAATGGGCGCTGACGCTACGGAACAACTTGACCAGAGAGGTGGTGAACATCCCGGTCCCATCGCCCGGTTTAATTAATTGTCGAAGCTCCTCAAATCACTCTTCGCTATGCTGGGGACCCATCATGCATCGAAGGAGTGAAGCGGGGCTGCTCGAACCCGTCCTGCTGGACCATACTCCCAGACCGAAGCATTTTTCCTATATTTTCTAGGACCGCCCGAGCGCAACCCAAGATGCTAGCCTTTATCGCGATATGCTCTCGACTTCGGCGCATAGATCTCGCCTGAGCCGCCTGGGTTCCGATCTGCCTGCGCCTCGGATTCCCAGATTCGTATCGCAGTCACACGATTGGGCGGAGCGGTCTGGCTGGACCGCGGAGCGCCCCTTGCAGATTCTCGCTGATTGCTCGCGAGCCGATGTTCGCCGCGCGGCGGCCGCGTGACTGGAACTGAACGGCCGGCAAAGGCCTTGCGGTGGCAGAGGTAAGCCATACCTGAACTGGATACCGACGCAGTCCATTGAAGATGTCGCTTCAGGAGCAAGCCATGGACGTTTCCGAGGCGTTGAAGTCGATCGTGGGGGTTAGCTCCAGCATACCAGACGACGCATTCACGGCGTCTGCGCTGGGCACCCGGCGGGAAGGCAGCGGCGTGGTCATCCGGGATGACGGGCTCGTCCTGACGATCGGCTACCTTATTACCGAAGCCGATGCAGTCTGGCTGACGACGCAAGGTGGCCGCGTCGTACCGGCCCATGCGCTCGCCTATGATCAGGAAACCGGCTTTGGCTGGTACAGGCGCTCGGTGGCCTCGGCCTGCCCGCGATAGAGTTCGGTAACGCAACCGAGGCCAAAGTCGGTGATGCTGTCGTGCTCGGGGACGGCAAAGGCCAAGCCGTCCAGGCCAACATCGTGGCGCGGCAGGAATTCGCCGGCTATTGGGAGTACCTGCTCGAGAATGCGATCTTCGTCGCCCCGGCTCATCCGTCTTGGGGTGGTGCCGCGCTTATCGACGAGGACGGCAAGCTCCTCGGCATCGGCTCGCTGCTTCTCCAGGTTGCCCACGGCGCAAAGGCCTCCGACGTCAACATGATCGTTCCAATCGACTTGCTGCCTCCCATCCTCAGCGACCTGCTACGGCAGGGAAGCGTGGACAAGCCACCACGCCCCTGGCTCGGCGCCTTTGCGGCAGAGAGCAATAGCAGTGTCGTGGTGATGAGCGTGGCGGAAGGCGGCCCGGCGGCCGAGGCGGGGCTTCGACCGGGAGACGTCATCTCGGATGTCCAGGACGGCGAGGTCGAGGATCTCGCCGATTTCTATCGGAAGCTATGGGCGACGGGGCCGGCGGGATCGGAAGTTCCACTCCGGATCTTGCGCGACGGTCGTGAGGCATGGCTTCGGGTTAAGTCATCAGAACGCGGCAGATACCTCAGAAGGCCCACTATCCAATAGCGGTAGCTCCCGCGACAAGCCGTTTCGCTCTAGAAGCGTTTTGCCGAGGACCAAGGAAGGGGTCACGCGACGAGATCGCGCGAGAAGCAGACATCCCATCCCTGCCTGTCAGCGGACCACCCGTCCTAACGCCAAAGAACAATCGGCTAGGCCTTGAGGGATCGCTCGGCGGCGAGGGAACTGATGCCTTGTCCGAGCGTGAAATGACTAAGCCGCAAACCAACCCACCATCCGGCTGATGCATGCGCGTCGGCTCATGGTGACCGAGCCGCTCAATACGGCCTCGGTCGCGATTCGCGTTGGCTATGAAAGTCCATCCCAATTCAGCCACGAATACAGCCGCCTATTCGGCCAGTCGCCCGTGCGAGACACGGTGAACCTCACTGGCGCCTGGAGAAGTCCGCCCTAGCTCAGTCGGCCAAAAGCGGCCTCATCCCTTACGCTCAAAAAGCGGATCCTGGCGGCGCAGCGCGTTGCCACCGGAATCGTCGATCAAGCGGCTGCCAGGAGCTCGTCGCAGCAGGATGGCCGTCTATCTTTCGTCATCTATGATTGCCTGGATCATGTCCGCTATGTGCTGCCGGTCCGCCTTGTCGATTTCTCCTGCCAGCGGTTCGACGGGAAGTAGGAAACGATAGAACCAGAGCCCAGTCACGATCGACAGAATGAGGCTTGCCCTTCGCTCCGGCTGCCAGCCGCCGATCAGAGAGGCCATCGGAGCGAGCATGCGTTCCTGCGCCAGTTGGCGGGCAAGCGGGTGAACCGTGGGATCCACCGCGGCGCGCACAATCATCGCAAGCAGGTCATCAGACCGTTGCTCGGAGAAGAGCAGGTCGACGAAGCTGCGCCCCAGCGTACCGCGATCAGCTTCCGCGAAGTTCCGCGTGAGATCGAAGCTATCAGCCACCGCCTCAGCGAAGAGCTTCTCCTTAGAGCCGAAATAGCGAACCACCAGCGCAGGGGCGATGCCCGCCGCCGCGGCGACCTCGCGCATGCTCGCTCGTGTGTAGCCCTCTCGCGCGAACGCTATCTTGGCCGCGCGCAGGATGCCTTCTCGTGTACGAACTCGGTCTCTTGATTTTTGCGGTGGAGCAGAAACGGTGCACCTCAAACGCAAGTGAACGCCTGTTGACTTCCTAGGCGAGCCCCGGCACATGTGCAAGTGAACACTCGTTTACAAGGCTATCCATGCAGATATTTCCACGCTCGCCTTCGGGTTGGACCATCTACGTTCTCGGCGCGCTCGCCTTGGCCGCGGGCGTGCTGGGCCTGGTCAGCCCCTCGACGCAACTCGGCATGATGGGGTTCGAGCGTGTCGCGGCACGGCAGGCTGGTGATCACACCCTGGCCGTGCTCGCGATCACGTCGCTAGCCGCGGTCAACACCGCAACGCTCTATATGGTCGCGGCCATCAAGGAGTGGCCCGGCTTTCTCGCCTGGGCCATCCTGGCTCGCCTGGTGATGGGCGCCGGGCTCGCGCTACAGGTGCTGCTTGGCGTTGGGCCCATTGCTTTCGTCGGAGCTGCAGCCTGGGAGGTGGCTGGTGCGGCGATCATCGCCGCAGTCGGCATTTGGGATCGCCATCGGGCCGCTTGAAGTAGGTCATCGTAGGACGGCTGAATAGGCCGGCCGGGAGATTCGAAGCGCGGCACGAAAGTCCTCAACGTGGCGAGCCTTGCTGTTGCGACCGCCGGATTGGCTGATTGGGCTGGCGCCGCCCACCGGGAATCGCTCGGACCTTCGACACGGAGCAGGCGTCAGCGCTCGCCAATCGAGACGACGATCTTTCCGGCGCTGCTCCCGGTTGTGATCGCGGCATAAGCGTCCGCGATGGTATCCAGTGTGAAGCTGCGCGGGTCGAGGCGAGGCCGCAGCTTCCCGGCTTCGATCAGTCGCGCAGCCTGCCTCAGGATGTCGCCATGGTGCGCGCGACCAACCGCCGTCAGCAGCGGCGCCAAGGTGAAGACGCCGGAATAGGTCGCCCCCTTGAAGGAAAGCGGCGCCAGCGAGTGGCTGCCCCAGCCGAGAGCGCTGACCACATGTCCGAAGCGCTTCACCGCCTTGAAGGACGCGTCCAGGATTGCACCGCCTCCCGTGTCGTAGATGAGGTCAAAGCCCTCTCCTGCGGTATGACGGGTGACATACTCCTCGACCGACTCCGCCGCATAGTCGATCGGCGTGGCGTCAAGCGAGCGGATGAAGTCCATGCTTGCGGCGTTGCCGGTGGCGTAAACCGTGGCGCCGAAGGCTCGACCGAGTTGCACCGCGATATGCCCGACCCCTCCCGCGCCGCCCTGTACCAGCAGGGTCTGGCCGCTTCGGATTTTGGCGCGATCGACCAGTCCTTCCCAGGCGGTGATGGTGACGAGGGGAAGCGCCGCTGCCTCTCGCATGGTGAGGTTGGCCGGCTTGGGCGACAGCAGATCCGAGTCGACGACCGCATATTCGGCCAAGGTGCCCTGAAGCCCGCCGACGCCGCCCGTCATCCCGTAGACTTCATCGCCGACACGGAGGGTCGTCACATCCGGTGCGACGTCTTCGATCACCCCGGCGAGGTCGAGGCCCAGCACGGCGGGCAGAGGCTGGCGCGCGTGCGCCGCAGCGCCCGCCCTGATCTTGGTGTCCAGCGGATTGACGCCGCTGGCATGGATACGAACAAGCACCTGGCCAGCGCCCAGCGGCGGACGCGCGATCTCGGTGAGGCGGAAAGAGCCATCGATCGTCTCGACGACGGCCGCGATCATCTTCTGCTTATGGGTCATTGCGTTCTCTCCTGACCGCCCAAAGATGGTGGCGACGAACCTGAATGGCGATTATAAATTTTGACGTCTATCCATGCAGAATCGTTTGGCTGTCCCACATGCGGAATCTCGAATGGAGCGACCTTCCGGTCTTCCTGGCGGTGGCGCGGGAGGGCACATTGGGAGCTGCGGCTCGCCGGCTCAGCCAGACGCAGCCCACGATGGGCCGTCGGCTCCGGGCCCTCGAAGAGGCGATCGGCGCGAGGTTGTTCCAGAGGACCCGCGACGGCTTCGTCCTGACCGACGAGGGGCAGGCAATGTTTGAGCATGCCGTACGCATGGAAGAGGAAGCTCTCGCCATGCAGCGAGAGCTTGCCGGGAGCGTCGGGGGCCTTGAAGGGCTCCTGCGCCTTTCGTGTTCGGACTGGTTCGGCGCGACGCTGCTCAGCCCCGTGCTCGCGGAATTCGCGGAGCTTCACCCGAAGGTCACGGTCGAGCTGCTCACCGACGCCCGCATTTACAGTCTGGCGCGGCGCGAAGCGGATGTTGCCATGCGCATTGCTCCCTTCGATGAGCCGGAGGTCGTCGCGCGCAAGCTGGCGACGATCCCCTATGGGCTCTACACGGGTTCGGATCGGTGGCGGCCGCAGGCGGGCGACGGCGAGGGGTGCCGCCTCGTCCTGATGGACACGGCGTTCGGGGGAATGCCGGATGTGGGCTGGGTCCGACGGGTTCTGCCGAATGCGACGATCATATCCCGCAGCAACAGCCGCGAGATCCAGGCCCGGCTCTGCGCATTGGGGGCTGGGCTCGCGGTGCTCCCGCGGCCGCTTGGGGACACCACTCCAGGGCTGACTCGCTTGGATCTCGGCGAGCAGCCGCCTCCGCGCGATACCTGGATAGGCTATCATCAAGACCTGCGCAGGCTGCCACGCCTCAGAGCCATCCTCGACCTGATAATCGAGCGCCTCGCGCGTGAATGAACTTTCACGCCCGTTTCGTGGCACGGAGGCACCTGCGAGCAGCAAGCGCCTCCGTAGCACGACCGCTACTTTGCCGAGGCCGCCTCGATGATCGTGGCCGCCGCCTCCTTGGGGTGGCTGAGAGCCGCGGCATGGTCGCTGTCCAGGCGCGTCACCTTCGCCTTGATCTTCTGCGCCATGGCTTCCTGCAGCGCCGGCTGGATCATCTGGTCCTTGGCCGTCAGGACGAACCAGCTCGGCTTCGCCTTCCATGCGGCGTGCTGGACCTTCTCACCGAAGCTCGCAGCCTTGATCGGACCCTGAGTGGCGATCAGCAAGGCCTTGTCGGCCTTGCCGGCCTGAGGGGCGAAGAACTCGTTGATGCCCTTGGCGCTCAACCGGGCGAAGCCGTCCTTGTCGGCGACGACCTCGGCAAGGCCCGGTGCCGGCGGAAACTTTCCGGCAAGGTCCTCAAAATTGGTGTTCTCGTCATTGGCGAAGGCGGTGACGTAGACGAGCGCTTTGACCTTGTCTGCCGTGCCGGCCTCGGTGATCACCGAGCCGCCCCAGCTGTGTCCGACCAATGTCACCGGGCCCGATGCACGGGCGATCGCGCGTTGCGTGGCCGCGACGTCGTCGGCGAGCGAGGTGAGCGGCAGCTGCACGGCGATGACCTCCAGCTTCCTGGCCTCCAGCAGCGGGATGACCTTGGCCCAGGACGAGCCGTCGCCGAACGCCCCGTGAACAAGGACGACCGAACCGGTCGCCTGAGCGGCCACCGAGGAGATGGTCGCCGGAACACCCGCAACGACCAAGGTGAGCGCCGCAAGGGCGAGAGATATAGTTCGCAACATGACAATAGTCCTTCGGTGGCAGTGAAATCGAGTGCCGTTCAGCTTGCAAAGCCTTCCAGCACGACCTTTCCGCGAGCCCGTCCGCTCTCGACAAAGGCATGGGCGCGCTTCAGGTTTTCGGCGGTGATGGGGCCGAAATGCTCGGTGAGCGTGGTCCTGATCCGGCCGGCGTCGACGAGACGTCCGAGCTCATCGAGCAGATGAGCCTGCTCGACCATGTCGGCGGTCCGGTGCATCGGGCGCGTGAACATTAGCTCCCAATGGACTGAGACCGCCTTGTTCTTGAGAGACACCACGTCGAACGTCTCAGGATCGTCGATCAGGGCGAGACGCCCCTGCGGCGCAATGAGCCGGGTTATCTCGGGTAGATGAGCATCGGTGTGTGTGGTGGAGAACACGAAGCCGGGCGCCGCCAGGCCGGCAGCCTTGATCTCCTTGGAGAGCGGCCTGCTGTGGTCGATGACATGATGGGCGCCGAGCCCGGCCACCCAGTCTCGCGTTTCCGGACGCGAAGCTGTGGCGATGACATCGAGGTCCGTCAGCTGACGTGCAAGCTGTACCGCGATCGAACCGACACCGCCGGCGCCGCCGACGATCAGAATGCCGCCCCCGCCGGGGACGGGGCGCCCGACATCTAGCCGGTCGAACAGAGCCTCCCAAGCGGCGATGCTGGTCAGCGGCAGCGCCGCCGCTTCGGCCCAACCGAGCGAACCGGGCTTGTGACCAACGATCCGCTCGTCGACGAGATGAAACTCCGCATTTCCACCGGGTCGCGTGATGTCTCCCGCATAGAACACGTCGTCGCCCGGGGCGAACATCGTCACCTCTGGACCGACCTCCGCCACGATGCCTGCGACGTCATAGCCGAGCACTTTCCACTGGCCGGCTGGCGGGCGCGAGCCGGAGCGAAGCTTTGTGTCCGCCGGGTTCACCGAGATCGCCCGGACCTCGACGAGTATGTCGTGACCGCTCGGCTCGGGGCGCGGCAGCTCGATATCGAGGAGAGCGTCGGGGCGGTCGATTGCCCCCGGGATCATGTAACCAATGGCGCGCATATGCTTCTCCGCTCGCGGGCGATCGTGGGCCGCGGCAATCGACCGAAGGGCTCGTCGGCCCAAAGGATTAGGGGATGTGCGGCGATGTCGTCGCGGCGGCGGAGGCTCGGCCTTCCAGCCAGTCCTGTCGGGCGGGGGCGAAGAAATCGATGTCGATGGTATCTTCCGTGCACACGAACTCGTGCGGCACGTTTGGCGGGATGATGAGGACCGTCCCGGCCGTCATAACGAACATCTTGCCCTGCGAGTAGACCTCGCACCGCCCTTCGGTGATCCAGGTGATCTGCTCGTAAATGTGATGATGGAGCGCGAAGACGCCGCCCTTCTTCACGATCCACTTGACGAAGGTAGTTTGGGAACCAGCCAGGAACTGTCGCTGGACCAGTGGCGATATCTGCTCCAGCGACTGATGGGCGAGATCGTACAGCATCGGCAGCGTGGCTATGTGAGCGCTGACGGTCGGAATTATGCCGCGCCCAGGCGCGTCGACGACAAAAGGCGGGTTCGTGAGCGCAAGTGCAGGCGTATCGTGAAGAGGGTCTGCGGAGCGTGCTGTCGTCGCGGTCATGAGGAAATGCCCACTTGAGGGAGGATGGCGGAGGTCATGGCTTCAGACCCAGATCGATGCGGAAGAGCTGGACGGGCCATTGCGTCCTCGATGTGCCGGTGTTGAACAATGCGACCCGGTCCATCTGTGGGACCGGAAGCCACATGGCTCCAGCGTCGTCGATGAACGGTGCATCGACCCAGTGCAGCCGCCTGTCCCTGACGACAGTTGTCACCGTTCCGTCGGCAACGCGCCGCTTCAGCGCGTCTTCTGCAAGATCGGTAAAGTAAAAATCGCCGTTAGCCGCCATGGCCGTCCCACCGACCGGCGGAATGTTGGCCCAAGGCTCGACCTTGGCGGCAAGCTCGGCCGCCGGCACCGCGGGATCGTCGAGCCAACGTGTTTCAATGCGCGACCAGGGGCCGGTAAGCGGCCCGAAGTAGAGCCAAGCACCGTCGGGGGAGAGTTCCAGCGGGTCGCTGTGCACGCGCAGCGGTGCTCCGTCCGGCCCTTTTAGCACGGTTCCGTCGAGGATGATCGGCCGATCGAGCGGCGCAGTGGTGGAGCGATCATTGTCCAACACCCGCCGAGCCCGGCCCGTCGCGAGGTCGAGTACGATCAAGCCGGGACGACCGGCATCGGTGAGATAGCCGATCTGCCCCTTGATGCGGATGTCATCGACATAGCTGCCAGGCTTCGCGATCTCGGGTTCCAAGGGATAGACGCGAACGACGTGATCCGTGGCGAGGTCGATCTTCACCAGTTTGGCGGCGCGGGGCAGTGGATCACCGCCGAAGGCCGGTGAGCCCGTGTCGACGACCCAAAGGCTGCCCTTGCGGTCGAGATGGATTGCGTTGACGTTGACGAAGGCGCTCGCCGCCTCCGCGCCTCGGTGCCAGCCATTCCATCTGTCATCCGGATAGGGCTGTGGCCGGCCCTGCTCACCGACCCGGGCGAGGGCCGGCCCCGTCGAGCCGGTCCAGCGAGGGCCTGCGACGAAGATCCGCCCGCGGTCAACGGCGACCGCATTCCAGATCATCTCCCAGCTCTCTGCCACCACGGTGAGAGCCGGCGGCACGGATTGGGCGAGCGCGGAGTGGGCCGCCGGGAACGTCATGCTCGCAAGGAGCGCGGCCAGAAAGGACGGCTTCATCTCAGCCTCTCATCACGGATCGAGGGGACGGCCGTCGAGGCGTCCTCAGGGGCGGGGCTCGACGAGCCGGTGAGAGTCGTGACGCCGATGCCCGCGAGGATGGCAAGCGAGCCAGAGGCGAGCCCTATCGTCAGCGGCTCGCCGAAGAAGACGACCGACAGGGCTACGCCTGTGACCGGCACGCCCAGCATCGCCGTCGACATCGTGCCCGCCGGCATCCAGGTGCTCGCAGCGTTGACGGCGCAGAAGCAAAAGGCCGTCGCCAGCGGTCCAACGAAGAGCAGGATAGCCCAGAAGCTCATCGAGCCGTGCAAGGTCAACGGCCCTTCGTTGTAGTCGGCTCCGATAGCGAGAAGACCGGCTGCCGACAGCATCTGCCATGGCGCCAATTCGAATGCCGAGGATGCGCTCCGGAAATAGCGCAGGTGAAGGATGCAGACCGCCCAGCAGAGCGATGCGATGAGCAGCATTGCGTTGGCGCCGACGACGCTGGCGTCGGCCCAGTCTATCGACGCAGGGTTCACGAGGATCGCGACGCCTGCGGCGCATATTGCGACGCCCGCGACGGTCTGCCTCGAAACCCGTTCGCCAAAGCACAGCGCGGAGGCCGGCACGACCCAGAGGGGTGTGACATAGGACAGCATCGCCGAACGGCCGGCGGGCAGATGCGTCATCGCGACCGCGCCGAGCGCCGTGAACGCGAGCATCTGCAGCATTCCGACCGAAGCGATGAACGGACCGTCGCCGCGGCGGGGGAGACGAAGCTCACCGCGCATCGCCTGCCAGAGCAGCAGGCAGAGTGCGCCCGAGGCGAAACGCAGGCTTGAGAACCACAGCGGCGTGACGTGATCGAGGCCGGCCTTCATCACCGGCCAGTTGGCACCCCAGATGACGATAGCGACGACGAGCGCGACGATGCCCATTTTCGACGAGGCCGGCCCGGCGGATCGGGATGGTGCATGCCCGACGCTGTGCATGGCGCAGTTTCCGCCTGTGCCGGCGCCCGGCTGTTCGAGGTGAAGATTCATCTGTGTCCTTGTCGCCCGAGCAAGGGCGATGTCAGCGATATCGATCAGGGTTTCTCCGGTCCCGCCGGGGGGAGCCGATAGGTACCTGGTCGAGAGCGAAGCGATGCTCGTCGATCCGCCGGCGTGGGCGGACGCCCGTGGGTGCGCCGTGCTCACGCGAGACTTGACCAAGCAGCTCCCACGCCTGCTCGCCGAGCTGGGCATTCTCCGGGTCGCTGTCGGCTAAAAGCAGCTGCGCTCTCATGCCCTGCACCGCCGTTGCTGTTGACGCCGGCAAGGTATGGATGGATGATCAATTAGAGAAACGCATTGTTCAAATAGCAGCAATTTGCATATCAGCTAGATTGCTGCCCAAGGAAAACGGGTCGCCGATGCGCTATCCTGATCTCGAAATCGATCTGCTCCGCGCCTTCGTGGCAGTGGCGGAAACGGGCAGCTTTACCGCGGCAGCGGAAGTGGTTGGCCGCTCACAGTCGGCGGTCAGCCAGAAGATATTGCGGCTGGAGGAGCTTCTGGGGCGCCGCCTGTTCGAACGCACCAGCCGCTCGCTCAGCCTGACGCGTGATGGCGAGACATTTCTCGTTTCCGCAAGGCGGATGCTCGAACTCAACGATCTGACGATGCGCAGTCTCCTAGAGCCTGCACCGATGGGGAGCCTACGGCTGGGCGTGTCGGAGGATTTCATCCCACGGCAGCTGCCGGCGGTTCTGGCCCGCTTCAGGCGGCTTTATCCGCAGGTACAGCTTGAGTTGAAGACCGGGCTCAGCTGCGACCTGCTCGACGCTTATGACGCACAGGGGCTCGACGTCGTCATCGCCAAGAAGGATGGCCGCGCCCAGCGTGGGCGAGTGATCTGGCGAGAACCACTCGTCTGGATGGCGGCCGCCGATTTCATGCCGGACATCGCTCAGCCGGTGCCTCTCGTCCTGCTGGCACCGCCTTGTACTTATCGCGAAGTCATGGTCCGCGCGCTGGATGAGGCCCGCCGCGAGTGGTTCCCCGCCTGCACGGCATCGAGCCTGATGGGCGTGCAGGCTGCCGTCGAGGGCGGGATTGGCGTCACGGTGCTGGGGCGTTCGTTCGTGCAAGACGGCATGCAGGTCCTGCAGTCACCTGAGCACTGGCCGCCTCTGCCGATGACTGAGATCGTCTTTCTGGGAGAGGAAACGGCCCAGTCGGATCTTGTGAAACCGCTGCTGTCCTACCTGACAGAAAGCCTTTCGACGTCGAAGGCTCAATCAGACTACGCCACCCTGCTGCGGTGGCATTAGGGACCCGTAACGGGATCGCCGAGGCCAGGCTGCATGCAAGCCTGCCGCCATGCCTCGCGCCGGTCGCCGCGGGCCTCCGCGACATCAATTCGCGCGCCCGATCGCTGCCATTAGGACTATGCGTTTCCGGAGCCAGCCACGTTCGGCCATATCTCGCGACGAGCTCTCCTACGCAGCCGGTGTGCCGCTCGGCCGGAGCGTGGCGCGGCCCTTAAGGCGCGGCGGAGGAGATCTCGTAAAGACGCCGCGTCCGGCGTGACCGGTGCCGGTATTGCTCGCGATGAGGATCCTGCCGAATGCCCGATAGTGCACTCCTGCAAACCACCCGACAGCTAACCTGTGCGGCGGCAATACTCGGCGTTTCCGCCGCGGTCGCGAAGTCACGTGAGATCGGCGCGCCCGAATGCGTCGCCATCGTCGACGCGGCCGGCCATCTCCTTGCCTATGCGCGCGTCGAAGGGGCGGCGGTCCTGGCCCGAGATCCTGCCGTCGCCAAGGCCGCCACGGCCGCGGCTCTTGGCATGCCGAGCGGCGCCATTCCGTTCGAGTTCGGCGTCAATCTCGGCATCGCCAGCCGGGACGAGATCGTCAATCTCGGCGGCGGCCTCCCGATCGTCTATGAAGGCCATGTCGTCGGGGCGATCGGCGTTGGATCGGGCACGACGGAGCAGGACGTCGCAGTCGCCGAGGCCGGGCGTGATGCCGTTCTTGCCGCGTTGGCGGGCCGCCCGCCGGTGGCACCCTGAGGAGTCGGCCATGCCACTGTCCAGGCGCAACATGATGCTATCGGCGCTCGTATCGATGGTTCCTATGAAGCTCGGTGCAGGCTCGGCGCTATCGCAAACACGAGGAGACGGCCGCATGACGAACAGACTCACATCAACCAGCCCAACCTATGCAGCCGATCGCGCAATCGGCACCATTGAGCCGGTTTTTGAATTCTACGATGCCATGCCGACGGGAGTGAGCGTCTCTGCCGGCGGACGCATCTTCGTCAACTACCCGCGCTGGGGCGATGAAGTGCCGTTCACGGTCGCCGAGCTCCGCGACGGCAAGGCCATTCCATATCCCGACGCGGCGACGAATACCTTCGATCCCGCTAGACCCGACAAGACGCTAAGCAGCGTGCAGAGCGTTGTCGTCGATCCCGCGGACCGCCTGTGGCTGCTCGATACGGCCGCGCCGGTTTTCGCCACGCCGATCGCGGGCGCCGTCAAGTTGGTCGCAGTCGATCTGGCGACTGACAAGGTGAGCCAGACCATCGTCCTTTCGGGTCCGGCCATCCTGCCGACGACCTACGTGAACGATGTGCGTTTTGACCTGCGGAAGGGCAGGGCCGGTGTGGCCTATATCACCGATTCCTCGATCAGCGGCCCGGGCGGCATTATCGTCGTGGATCTCGCGAGCGGAGAGAGCTGGCGCAAGCTGAGCGGCCACGCCTCGACCTCGCCTGATCCAGCCTTTGTTCCCGTGGTGGAAGGGGAGCGTTTCGCGATCCGAGAAAAGGGCAAGCCGCCCGTCTCGCTTACAGTGGCGTCGGATGGTATCGCCATCTCGGCCGATGGCGATACGCTTTACTACTGCCCCCTTTCGAGCCGTCATCTCTATTCGATCCCGACGGCGCTCCTGCTGGACCGGAACGCTCCGGATGCGAAGGTGGCTGCAGCAGTCTCGGATCTCGGCGAGAAAGGAGCTTCTGACGGGCTGGAAACGGATGACAAGGGTCGCATCTATGCCGGCGACTACGAACGCAACAGCATCAGACGCCGCGAGAGCGATGGGGAATGGACAACCATCGCTCATGATCCGCGGATTCTGTGGCCTGACACTCTCTCGGTTGGAAAGGACGGCTACCTATACTTCACCGCCAACCAACTCCATCGGCAACCGCAGTTCCATCAGGGCAAGGACACGCGCGAAAAGCCTTATATCTTGTTCCGCACGCGGATCGAGGCCGGACCGGTACTGTTGAGGTAGCCAAAGCGGGCAAGGGCCAAGCGGCGTGGAAGGCAAAAGCGCCGCTGCGCGGACGATCCGATGGCGGTTCGCTGAATCAATCAGCCGATTGTACCGACGATCCTCGTAAAGGGCGCAGAGACACATCAGTATGCCCGGAACCGGACGTTCACAGAGTCGGCAATGGGCCAGCTCAGGAATTGTGTTGCGGCCAGCCGAAGCTGTTCGACTGCTAGATGAGATCGCTCTCCGCCAGATCGCCTGGATCGTCACTTCCAGCACGCGCGAGCTCGATATTAATTTCGCCTGACAGGAGGGCGTCCCGTCGCAGCAGGCCGGCATCCTGCAGCGCTTCCATGTCCGGCAGGTCCTGCAGCGTCTCAAATCCGAAATGGGACAGAAATTCCTTGGTCGTCACATAGGTATAAGGCGCGCCGGGCTCAGGGCTGCGCGGCCCAGCCGCGATGAAGCCGAGATTGCGCAAATGGCCAGTCGTGTCGCGACTGACCTCCTTGCCGAAGAATGCGCCGAGCTGTGCGCGGGTGATCGGCTGGAAATAGGCGATGCACAACAGGATAAGGCTCTCGGACTGCGAGAGCGGCTTGACCGGGGCTTGGTCGAGACAACGCGCCGCCCGGATGGCATCAGCTAAGCCCTTGCGGGTGCGATGTTGCCAGCCGCCAGCGACGGCAACGAGATCGTAGGGGCGCCCGCGCAACTCCTCGCGAATGTCGTCGATGAGCAGATCAAGGCTGCAGGTGCTACCGACGACCCGCGCCAGCATCTCGCGCGTGACCGGCTGCGGCGAGGCAAAGATGACAGCTTCGACCCGGCCCATCCATTCGCGCCAGCGCAGATCAGCCGGCAGATCGGCCAGCTCCCGATCGAACAGTTCCGGCTGTCGCGCCCGCTTCGCCATGGCTCAAAGTCCATAGAGCCGGAAGGTCGAACGCCCGGTCAGCTCGCGCACCGCCTCGAGCTGCACCAGGCGTTCGAAAAGCCGCCGGCCCGACCGGTCGCTGGCGGCTTTGCCGGCCGCCGCGGGCTGGGCGTCCTCAGACAGAAGCCGGCCGAGCGTCCGGTCGGCATCCTTGGCGCGCAGCTTCGGCGCGACGGCGATCAGCTTGTCCGCCCGTCGTACGAGATCCGCATGGAGCTCGATCGCGGAGGCACCAGCGCGGGCGTAGGCGCGATGACAGGTTTCCACCCAAGCGACGCGGCTCTCGGGCTCTGCCGCCTCGCGCAGGTCGGAGCGTTTGATCTGGCTGGCGAGCAGCGGCACCGGCGCTGGCCAGCCGAGGCGGCGCGCCAGCGCAGCGTCGGCAATCCAGAGCGCCAACGCGCGACTGCGCGGCGCCGAGCACAAGCTGGCTCTGGCTGCTTCTGCCGCTGCGGCAATCGGGCTCCCCTGCCCTGCGCCGGCGCTCAGTGCTTCAGAGACGGCGGAGGTTGCAACCTCGCTGTCGAGATCGAGCAAGGGAGCGAGCCGGGCCGCGGCCGCCTCGCTCCGTAGCGCTCCCGGTCGGGCGAGCTCGCGCCAGGCCTGGAACAGGCGCCCCGCCGGCCCAGGATCATCGCCGGGGCGGGCCAAATGGACATGGTCTCGGATGGCTGCCTCGTCCTCTCCCCTGCCCTGCAGACGCGCCAGCGCGGCAGCACAGGAAAGGGCAAGCCGCTGACGCCAGAGCGTACCGACGGCGTGCTCGCTGCGCGCAATCGGATCCAACCCCTGCAGCACGGCACCTGCATAAAAGCGAGCGTCGTCAGCGGCTTCAGCGGAAATGGACGACCGGACCCAACGCGGGATCGGCGGGAAAGCCGGGGGTGGCTCAGGCTGGAATCGGGGGCTTCGAACCATGTATTGGTTCTACCGTGTCGCGGCGCTTTTATCCATCTCCTTATCGTTAAAGCGCCGCGCCTGTCCGCGTATAATAATGTCCGATAAGGTTGCATTATCGGACGTACGACTCATTATAGAAGGCGCCGCGCATGTGGCGCTCCAAATGGCCGCCGACGCGCCCCTGGCCCGCTCCGGGCGGCGAGATCGCACCGGATTGCTGCGCCCGGCAGGTGTCGGAAAAGTCGGCGACAGTGACGTCCCCTCGTCGCGAGGCCGGCGCCAACGGTTAGCGCGACAGTCGCCCCTCGTCGTCGATCAGCGTCAGACGGGATGGCGCAGCCGCTCCCCAGACCCAGAGCACGAGATTGAGATCGTCGGGCCCGGCGCCGGCTGCGAAACTGCGAACCAACAGGCCGTGATGGCCGCTGGCCAGCAAGCGGCGCGCCAGCGCCTGGGTGGGGGCTTCGCCCGTCGCGCGCATCGCGTCACGCCAGGTCGGGTCCGCAAGCGCTGCCGCATCAACACCCTCGCGCGCGAGCGCCTCGCCATCGCGCGTATCAAAGATGCGTTCGATCTCGGCGTCATAGCTGACGAGCGTGGTCGGCTGCAGATTTCCAACCTGGTTGGCCTCGCGCAGCGCGGTCATCACCGAGAGTGAGGTGTACAGCGCCGGCACACCTTTGGCGTTGAAGCGGCCGCCATAGAGCTCCGCACCGCGGCCCGAGAGCGGCTCACGCGCGTAGATCGGATTGAGGGCGCGGTAGAGCCGGCCTCGGTAGCCGGCGAGCATCAGCTGTGCACGCCCGCATCAACGGCGTCGATATAGTCGAGCACATCCTCGGCCCGGCCGGCGCGCACCAGTTGCATGGCCGTCTGGCCGGAGAACCCTGGCAGCGGCTCGGAGCGATACCAGGCATAAGCCATCAGGCCCGAGCCGAAGCGGGGCTCAACCTTGTTGATCACCTCGATCATCTGGCGCAAGCGGCGCTGCGTCCGATCCGACTGCACCCGGTCGCGCCGTTGCACCGCGTCCTTGCCGAGGCCGGCCGTGCGCGCCACCTCTTCGCTGGTCGTGCGAAAGGCGTCGGCAATCTTGCGGGGCGCGAACATCCCGTTATCTGCGTACTGCGCAAGGCCCATCCGGCTCTCCTGACGCTCTCATTGACGTTATATTGCGTCAGAATTCGAGGAATTCAAGTGGCGAAGCGGTGCGCGGCGCCATCGGTAGGAATCGCTACCTGGCCTCATTCGCCCGTTCCGGCGGGCCCAGCTTTGACAATCCATTAACCACGTCATACCTAGCTAGCCAGTCTAGCTAGGAGTTCGGCAATGGATTGGCCACTGCAGGATGCCAAGAACAATTTTTCGAAGGTCGTGCAGCGCGCCCGCAGCGAAGGTCCGCAGATCGTGACGCTGCGCGGCGAGCGCGCCGCAGTCGTGGTGTCGGCGCAGGATTATGACGCACTCAGGGCCAGCCGACCCACACTGGTCGACGCTCTGCTCGATTGCCCCGGTTGGGACGACGACCCGGCCGTGACCGTCACCGCGCGCGCGCCCTCGGCGAGCCGCCATCGGACCTTCTGATGTACCTGGTCGACACCGACATCGTCGCGGAAGCCCGGCGCGGGACGCCCGAGGTGGTCTCCTGGCTGCGCGCGGTTGATCCCCTCACTGTCCATCTCAGCGTGGTCACGCTCGGTGAGCTGATGCGCGGGATCGCGCTCAAGCAGACATCCGATCCGAAGCCGGCCGGCCAGCTGGGCGAATGGCTGCGCAAGCTCCGCCAAGACCACGCTGACCGGATACTGCCCATCACCGATCAGATCGCGGTCGCATGGGGTCGCCTCGCGGCCCAACGTCCACGCGCAGATGCCAGTGGGCTGATCGCTGCGACGGCAATCGTGCATGATTTGATTGTCGTCACCCGCAATGTCGATGATTTCGACGACACCGGCGCCTCGGTGATCAATCCCTGGGATCTCGCTTGATGACGACCCTGCCGAACGGCACGATCGAAGCTCCGAACCACAGCAGCACCGCTGGCTGCGATGTGGCCATTCCTGCCAACCCCGGTCGGCTCTCGCAGACCGGCCTCGAGGTGGACTGACATGATCAAGCCCCTCGATCCGTTGGATCGCGACGAGGCGCCCTCCCCTGCCCTTACCGGTCAGGGCGGCGCAGGCTTGGAGCCCAGCCGGGCCCCCGCCCATCTCGCGCCGCTCGCTGATCGTGCCCGGGGCTACGTCGAAGCAGCCAGCTCAGCCAACACCCGCCGGGCCTACGCCGCCGACTGGCGGCATTTTTCGAGTTGGTGCCGTCGCCAAGGGCTTGAGGCCTTCCCGCCCTCGCCGCAGACCGTCGGACTCTACATCACCGCCTGTGCCTCAGGCGCTGCGACTGCGGATCGCAAGCCGAATTCCGTCGCGACGATCGAACGACGCTTGTCCGCCCTGACCTGGAACTACGCCCAGCGCGGCACACCGCTCGATCGCAAGGATCGACATATCGCAACGGTCTTCGCCGGCATCCGCAACACCCACGCCGTGCCGCCCCGCCAAAAGGAAGCGGTGCTGCCCGAGGACATTATCGCCATGCTGGAAACGCTTGATCGCGGCAGTCTCCGGGGCCTGCGGGATCGCGCCATGCTGCTCATCGGTTTCGCCGGTGGCCTGCGCCGCTCCGAGATCGTCGGCCTCGACGTCGGGCGCGAGCAGACTGAAGACGGCCGCGGCTGGATCGAGATCGTCGCTGGCGGGATGATCCTGAACCTGCGCGGCAAGACGGGCTGGCGGGTGGTTGAGGTTGGCCGGGGATCCGCCGATGCCACCTGTCCCGTCGTCGCCCTCGAGACTTGGCTCAAGCTGGCGCGGATCTCGCACGGGCCGCTGTTCCGCCGCGTCGTGGGCGGGGGCAAAGCGATGGGTCCGGATCGGCTCAACGATCGCGAGGTCGCACGCTTGGTGAAGCGGACCGCGCTGGCGGCCGGAGTGCGCGGCGACCTTCCTGAAGGACAGCGCGCGATGGCTTTCGCTGGGCACTCGCTGCGTTCCGGTCTCGCCTCATCGGCCGAGGTAGACGAGCGATATGTGCAGAAACAGCTCGGGCATGCATCAGCCGAGATGACCCGCCGCTATCAGCGCCGCCGTGACCGCTTCCGGGTCAACCTGACCAAGGCGGCTGGATTGTAGCGCTGACCGGACTGCTGAATCCAAGATCCGTTTCGGTGGCGAGAAGAGGCTCGCGAAAGGCTCCGGTGCCTCTTCTCACCATCCCGATCAGGCCACGGTATCGGCGAGATCCTTGGCGACCTTGAACTTGACGACCGTCTTAGCCGGAACCTTGATCGTCGCCCCGGTCGACGGATTGCGAGCCTCGCGCGCTTCGCGCTTGGCCGCGCTGAGCTTGCCGATGCCAGCGACGGTGAGATCACTGCCGCCCTTCAAGGACTTCGCGGCAACACTCGCGAGCGACGCCAATACGGCACTGACGTCCGTCTTGGTCTTTCCGGTCTGCTCGGCGATCGCGGCAATCAGCTCGTTCTTAGTCATCTGGCTCTCCTTGTTGGGCAGAAGTGGCCGCGCATAGCGCAACCTGCGGCAATTGCAATGCGTCAGAGCAATGATGACAGCCGCTTTTGGGCTTTCCAGTACCGCGTCGACGGCCCAGATCGCTTCCTGCGTGCGCAAATCCATACCGCGATCCAATCACCGACTGTTCGTGGATCCTTCATACTCAGCGCCGTGCCCTCTGCCTTATGCGGCTCCAGCTCAACGAAACAATGGCCAAAGCAAAACGGCGGCAATCCCGATGACCACTGCGGTCCGCAGTAGAACACCGTTGATCCGGGCCATTGAGGCTTCCGAGTTTTCAGGCGTACGCATGACTGTCGCCTCCCGCTCAAGAACAGCATCCGGCACTGAGACAAGCGGCGCAATCTCGTTATGCCCTTGAAGTGCACCCGGCAGGCAGCTGTTGCGCCTCGGCCACGAACGCCCCCTCCCCTCCTCCAGAATTGGACTCGTAGCCGGCTGTCACGGCGGCGACGACGCGGTAGCCGCGCTTCGATTTTCGCAGCAGCCAATCTTCAAGGGCCTCAGCGGCTTCATCCGCATTCGCGTAGAGATCCAACATCCGCCGCCCGCGGCTCCCCCACCTTCCCCATTCACGCACCAGCGCAGCGTCACCGAACAGCGAGCTCTCGACAGACAGAACGTAGAACCGTGACATGTTCTGCCGTGGGTCGGTCCGGTCCAGGACCAGCATCTGCAGGCGAGGCGTCGTGGTTTCGATGGCGCGGCTCATCCGCGTATCTCGTGCCACTGGTCGAACCGGGTCCAACGCAAAGGTTGAATCGATCCGGCCCAGGCGATTCACGGAATTGATGGAACGCCAGACGACCAGGCGCGAGATCAGGCACGTTGCTTCTCACGCTTCCGGCTTCCGATGAGTGCCATCAACATCGGCCCGACCGAGAACTCACCAGCCTCAGCTCGTCGGGTCAGCGCGCGCAGATAGCCGCCGGCGCTGGCCACTGTCTCTCCCTTCTGCAAGATAGCCGCGAGGACGATCGAAGCTTCCAGCTCACCCATGGTGCTCTGCGCGTCGAGCCACGCACTGGGGCTAATCCCGAGCATCGGCCTCACAAGCGCTGCAGCAGCCTGGAAGTCGCGCCAATTGGCGATCCCATCGCGATTGTAGTCGATGATATCGGGACAGGCGTCGAGCACCATGCCCAATGTATAAGTTCGCTCCGGCAACCGTTCCGGCATCCTCGCCGGTTCCGGAGAGATCTCAACCATCGCCCCCCAGCTCTCTGGAGAGCGTGGTTCAAGGTCAGGAAGGGAGTCTGGTTTTGAATTCTGTATGTGACGCTCAAAATGAGACTCATTGCCGCTCATATTTTGAAATTTAATGTGGCTTTCCAGCAGGTTGACGATTTCCTCTGCAAGAAGATCGAGATCCGAGGCGATTGGCTCGAGGACCTCACGCGTGGCCGAGCGCGGAATCCGGCTGACTGTGGCCCTGTAAAGCTCGTGGAGCTCGGTCCAGTCAGCGGGGCCCGCTCCGTTACGGCGCGTCGGAACGCTCTCCTCCATGCCCGTAGCGATCATCTTGCAGATGTCGCGCCGGCAGATGGTGATGCGCTCGCGGACGAGCTTCAGCGCGCGCTCCTCGGCGCGCACAGCCTCTGCCAGGTTCTCGAACTCCTCAGCGCGTACGACGATCGGCGCGAGGTCGAACCCGAAGGCGAGCTCGATCTCCCCTCCCCTATCCTTCCGGGCGTAGCGCTTGCCGTTCGGGCTATCGCGCCGAATGATCAGCCCCGCATCAACCAGAGCTGCCAGATGCCGGCGGAGCGTCGCGGGTGCCATACCGTGGGCGCGCAGGCATAACTGCTGGTTGGATGGAAACACAATCAGCCCCTCCCCCGTCAGGACAGTTTCCGGATGGAAGGTGAGCAGCGCGTCCAGGACGGCCAAGGCACGCTCGGAGATGCCGAGCTTCTCCTTTGCCGTGCAAATCGCTCGGAAAACTTCCCACTTGTGGACCGCCTTCTCAGGCGAGCGCGTCTTTGCGTCCGCCTGGCTCGCCACGAGGGCAAGAGTCAGCGGCCGCCGCCCAAAGGGCGTCGTTGAGATGTGCGAAACCATGTTCCTTTACCTGTGATTAGGCAAAAGAATGGGGCTCGCCAAAACGACACTGCGTCCGACGTGACTCTTGACAGTGATTCGCGGAAGTGGGATTCTCAGGTTGCTTACACGAGAGAAGGGCTTCCGGAATTCGTTCTGGGGGCCTTTTTCTTTTGCGGGTTACACTTTCGGTTTCTCCTGCTGCAGAAACTCTCCGTAGAGCGCATCCAGCCGCTCGGCCAAAAATCGACCAAACCGCACTGAATCCTTAGACTTGAAAGCGACCGAGAACGCCTTTCCGGAGTCAACTAGCTCGGCCGCCATAGCCTTATCCGCCGGCTGCCACTTGGACTTTACGGGCTTCTCCGAAGCTGGTCGCCGCGGCTTGTCGGCCTTCTTGAGGGCAGCCAAGAGTAGTTCGAACCGCCCTTCAGAACCCGCCACATTGAAATCTGCGGCCTGAAGAACATCCGACAGCGCCGATCGATTGGACGGCTTCTCGTAAAGTTGAGCGAACTCCAGCCACCGATCCCGCCCAATCGATTTCGCTGGGCCGATCCGCATCAGCAGATCTTCCGCGACTCGCGCGGACACCGAGAGCATACGTGTGAGCATCGGCGCGTCGACCGATAAAGCAACTTGAACCGTCGCGCGATCGTGGCCGCGACCGATCAGGCGCTGAGCGAACAGCGCGCGTTCGATAAATGTCAGGTTCTCGCGAGCAGAATTCTCTTGGCCCTGCGCAATGACGTGTTCTTCATCGGTGACGCTTCGGACAACCGCTTTAACTTTGCGCCCGAGTAGCCGCGCGGCTCGGAGGCGTCGGTGACCGAATACGGTTTGGTACCGCTCCTTGTCTTCCGGATGCGGCCTTACCAAGATCGGCGTGTCCTGACCGCGCTCCTTGATGCCTTCCACAAGCTCTGCAAACGCAGCATCGTCCTGCGTCAAGCGGTCGGAGACGAAGGAATCTTCGATGCGTTCCGGGTCGATCTCATGGATCGTTTCTCCATCAGCCGGCAGTGCCGCCTTCGCGGCAAGCTCGTTGATTGAGGCCAGCATATTCTTGGTGGCACCGCGGGCAGCATACCCGGGCGTCGGCGCGCGGTCCGACTGACTGGTATCCGCTTCCTTGATGGCCCGGAAAATATCACGGCGTGCCATGTCGGCGCCTCCAAAATGCGCTCAGGCCATTGAATTTCAAAGAGAAAAAATCGATCTGTACGGCTGACAATTTTGCCATCAGCGCGCCCTTCCCCAGCTCTCCTCAATGAGTGAGATCACCTCCGAATTGACGGCGTCGAGCGATTCCCGCGCGCGATCGTAAGTCGCGGGTGTGAACGCCGAGCGCTCGACCTCGTAAAGGGATTGCTTGGTGAGCCCAGCGTCCGAAATCGCCGTCGATTTCAGCATCGGAGTTTTCAACATCTGCCGAGCAAACATGAGTTGCATCAGCCCAACCATTTCCTGCTGAGGCACGTCTCCTGGCTCAAAGCGCGTCACCAAGTACCGGAACCAGTCCAACGAGACCTTGGCGCCGGCATCTTCGATACTCTTCAGAATATCGCCCAACATGAGCAGGAACTGCCCCATCGACATGATGTCCAGCATCTGAGGATGCACGGTGATGAGGACGGATGTCGCCGCGGCCAAAGCCGTCAACGTGAGATATCCGAGTTGGGGAGGGCAGTCGATGACGACGACATCGTATTGGTCATCGACTTCTTCCAGCGCTGCGCCGATACGAGTGAAGAACGTCCGACCGGCTGTTGAGTCCCTCGCACGCATCGCGATCGGTGTCTCGTACTCATACTCTTGGAGCTCGAGATTCGCAGGGACGATGTCGAGGGCAGGGAAGTTGGTCTTCTGAATGACGTCCGACAGCGGCTTGCGGTCACCGTCGTAGCGCAACGACTCATAGAAGGAGAGATTCTGATCGATCTCAGGCTGAATTCCGAAGAGGGCGGTTAGCGACGCCTGGGGATCAAGATCCACCGCGAGAGTTCGGTAGCCCTTTAGTGCAAGATGCTGAGAGAGATGAACGGCCGTCGTGGTCTTGCCACTGCCTCCCTTGAAGTTGACGACCGCAATGACCTGCATCTTCTCGCCCGCCTTGCGTCGGGGAGAGCGATCGAGCATCTCGCGCAACTCGTTGATCTGCTCCGCCGAGTAGTGCCTACGACCAGTCGGCGTAACAATGGGTTCAACGCCCTTACCCGACAAATGCAGCTTTTTCAGATAGCTTTGGGAAACGCCGATAAATTCGGCGACCTCGGCCATCGAGAAGCGCCGGAGTGTCTTTTGGGCGTTGGGCGGAAACTTCTCAATGCGCAGCATCTCGAGCCGACGAGAGATCTCGTTCGACTGCTGCAAGATCACATCAGCGAAGGACGGTTCCGATTCTTCGCGTGGCTTTGGAACGCTCATTGGCGCGATTACCCATAGTGTCGATAAATTCACCCGAGCGGCGAAATTATCGACACCTTGGCTACGGATTCGATTCGGCGCAAGGAATTTTAGGTTAACGAAATACTAATGCAGTGCTTCGCGGGGCAGGCCCGCCGAAAAGGAAAGGAGCGGGGCGGGGAGGGGAGGGGATCGAGTGCTCGACTTCGCCCCAAGCCGTTGCCGCGAATCCTATGCGCGCGAAGAATTGCGCAGCCGACCACAGCTCGCGACGCGCCTGAACGCAATGCGCAACAGGCCTATCGTTGGCAATCGTGTTGCCGGAAGGATGACGGCAACTTTCGAAACAACTATCTCGAAAGTTAGATTGAAACCTAGAACCCGAATGGATCGCGTTCGTGGGGGTCTCTGCGCTCCACAAGCCGCCAGTGAATATCGGCATTCCGATACCCGCATTTCCTCGACGGCCGCGGTCCGGCGCATCGTGGAAAGCGCGGAACTTCTTGGATCAGTTTTTGTCGCGAAGTCGATGATCCACATCGCGCCTTTTCAGATTCCCAGCAAGGACCATCTGAGCACGATTTAGACTAGCCTGTTGCTGGAGCAGGCGTTGCCGCCAACCGGCCTGCCGAAGAGGGGAGGGGGCTTTGCGCTTCGAAGACAGCGCGAAGGCCATTTAGCGGGCTCGAACACACCTATCAGGAGCGCCAATGCGGGCGTGAAGGCGATCTTTGACGCGCTGAACGTTGCCTACGGCGAGGACGAGAAGCGCGGCTTCTTCAAGCTGAATGCGATCTCGCTCGCCTTTACGGCCCGCGTTCTTCTGTTTCTGCTGGCCTCAATCGGATCGATCGCGGTTATCCCCGTCGTGCTGGATTACGTCTATCTCGGTAGCTCTGCAGAGTGGCTCGTCTCGATTGGGCGCTGGCCCGTGCTGATTGGCGTGCTCATGCTTGGCTTGGCGGTGCTTTATCGTTTCGGTCCGAGCCGCGACGAGGCGCAATGGTCTTGGGTGAGTCCCGGTGCGATCTTCGCCACATGCGCTTGGCTCATCGGATCGCTCCTCTTTTCCTGGTACGTCGCCAACTTCGACGACTACGACAAGACCTATGGAACGATCGGCGCCGTCATTGGCCTGCTGATGTGGATGTGGCTATCCGCGACCATTGTGCTGATTGGCGCGGAGCTGAACTCCGAAGCGGAGCGTCAGACCGACAAAGACACGACCAAGGGCCCGCCAATGCCGATAGGACTGCGAGGCGCAGATGCTGCTGATCGCAAGAGCTGACGCCGAAGCCTTCGCGAGCGCCTTCCCGGCCTGTCGCGGAATGTCGGCCGGCGAGAACTGGCGAGCAGGGCCGGATCGCGCTATATGAAGTTCTTGTTTCGTTCGTGGGGCCCGAGCTTTGTCACGCCGCTCCGGTAGCGCAGATTTGCCTCTGCATAACGGCCGCGTTCCAGCGTGGCTTGGACAGCGCATGACGCGTCTAGGTGCGGTCATTTGCGAGGCCATCATCCACCACTATGGTCGCGAGGAGTTGCTGAGGCGCCTGGCGCACCCGTTCTGGTTCCAATCGTTTGGCGCGGTGATGGGGATGGACTGGCACTCCTCGGGCATCACCACGAGCGTGATCGGCGCCCTCAAGCGAGGGCTGACGCCGCTTTCGGGAGAACTCGGCCTGCATGTGTGCGGCGGCCGCGGCAGTCATTCAAGGCAGACGCCGGCCGAACTGGAACGGATCGGTTCGAGAGTTGGCTTCGACGGCCATGCGCTCGCCAAGGCCAGCCGGTTGGTGGCGAAGGTCGACAGTGCGGCTGTCCAGGATGGATTCGATCTCTATCTCCACGGCTTCTTCGTCACCGACGATGGCCAATGGGTCGTCGTGCAGCAGGGCATGAACGGTGATAGCGGGCTCGCGCGACGCTATCATTGGCAGTCGGAGGGGCTCGGCAGTTTCGTCGAGACGCCTCACGCGGCAATCGACGGCCGGAACCAGGGCACGATCGTCAACTTGACCGACGCGCGGGCGGCAGCCTCGCGAAGTGGCCAGGTTCACCTGCTCCATGAGATCGGACCCGACGCGATCGTTCGGGAGCTGACGGCCCTTGAGCGCGACCGAACGCCTCCCGCTCTGTCGCCTGCGCAGTTGGCGTTGCCTCACCTGATCATGCCCGCCCATCATGATGTTAGGCCGAAGGACGTGATCACGCGACGCCTGCATGGCGCGCTCGCTGCGGCAGCCGACTGCGCGCCGGCTGATTTTTCAGAGCTCTTGCTTGTCCCCGGTGTCGGCGCAAGAACAGTTCGCTCCCTGGCAATGGTGGCAGAGGTCGTTCATGGGGCGCCCTGCCGCTTCAGCGACCCGGCGCGCTTCTCGCTGGCCCATGGGGGTAAGGATAGGCAGCCTTTCGCCGTGCAGACCAAGGTCTACGACCAGACCATCGAGGTCCTCAAATCCGCGATCACCCGTGCCAAGCTCGGGCAAGACGACCGGCTGGCCGCCATTGCTCGCCTCGATCGGGAGAGCCGACGGCTCGAACGCGTTGCGACCGGTCCGACACTACCTGAGTACATCAGCGAAGAACGCCGACGGTCGGCTGAATACGGCGGGCGCAGCGTTTTCGGCTGGGAGGCGGAAGAGGGCAGGGCCGCGGGAACCGCCAAGCGGTGCTAGTCCGCCGGGAGGCTGCGAGACCTGGCGGCTTCGGCTTGGGGCGGCATGCTGCGGCGTCAGAGCGGGTCGCTCCAGTGCTGACTTATCGGCCCATCGTCGCCGCGGACGGGATCAGTCGGCGGGAATGTCAATCGAGCGATCGCATCACGGATCGCGGCGGTCGGCGCATCGCGAATGATGTCGGGCTCCTGGCCGGGGGGATAGGCGCCCACAACGAGAAAATCGCTGGACGCATGCGTGCGGCAGTGGCCGGTCCCAGCCGGCAGCAACAGCACGTCGCCCGCCTGGACGGTCTGTTTCCGGCCGCCGGGACCTCCGAGCACAAGCTCGGCCGAGCCGGAGGCGATGCCCAGCACCTCGTGGCCCTGAGAATGGTAGTGATGAAAGTCGTAGATGCCGTCTCGCCACTGCGGCGGCCAGCCGTTCTCGGCGAAGCGCTGCTCCATCATCGAGGCCAGGTCCGACGTCCCTGGGGGAAAAGCAGCCTCGTAGATCAGCACCGGCAGACGCTGATTGTTCGGCACAGCGCCGCGTTCTTCAAGATGGAGAACCGTGATCGTCATCATATGCTCCCGCCGAGCTTGTCTTGGCTCAGCCGAGCTGCAAACCTCACGAGATGATCGAAGTTCCCAGGCAGGCGTTCGAGACAAGGAAGTGGGCGTTCACGGCAGGGTGGCACATAGGCCGATAGCCCCGCTGAGGAACACCTCCCGCGGGGGCTCGTTGCTTCTGGGCAGCAGCGAGGGTCGAATATGCGAGCTCTAGTTCACCTGGCCGGATTGTGGGTCGCGAGCGAGATTGCAGGCGGAAAAATACCCAAGCAGATCGCTCTACCCCGTGGCTGGTTGGTTGCGCAGTTGCGAACCCCGCCGCTCGCAATTGCCATCCTTGGCTGCGCCCTTCAGCAGGTGGGGCGCAATGGTAGGCAGCAAAAGACCGGCCGGCGCGGTCGACGGTGAAGATCGCGACGTTCAACGTCAACGGCGTCAACGGCCGGCTGTCGTTGCTTCTGCGATGGTTGGCCGAAGCAGAGCCGGACGTGGTTTGCCTGCAAGAGCTCAAAGCGCCCCAGGACAAGTTTCCCGAAGCGGCGATACGCGCTGCTGGTTATGGCGCAATCTGGCATGGTCAGAAGAGTTGGAACGGTGTCGCTATTCTGGCGCGCGGAGCAGACCCGATCGAAACGCGCCGGGGTCTGCCAGGCGATGAAGGCGACACCCAGAGCCGGTACATCGAAGCCGCCGTTCGCGGCGTGCTGATCGGATGCCTGTATCTGCCCAATGGCAATCCGGCACCGGGCCCGAAGTTCGATTACAAACTAAGCTGGTTCGAACGATTGTCGACCTACGCGGGCGAGCTGCTCGCGCATGAGGTCCCCGTCGCGCTCGTCGGCGACTTCAATGTGATGCCGACGGAACTCGACGTCTACAAGCCAGAGCGCTGGCTCGACGACGCTCTGTTTCGGCCGGAAGTGCGGCAGGCTTTTCACGAGCTCGTGGCCCAAGGGTGGACTGACGCCGTACGCGAGCTGCACAAGGGTGAGCGCATTTACACCTTCTGGGACTATTTTCGAAACGCGTGGGGGCGAAACGCTGGCCTGCGTATCGACCATTTGCTGCTGAGCCCCAAGCTCGCCAAGCAGCTATCGGCAGCCGACGTTGATCGTCATGTGCGCGGATGGGAGAGGGCGAGTGACCACGCTCCCGTTTGGGTCGAGATCGGCGGTAAAATACATGGCGCAAGGCGCTAGCCCGCGGCGTCGCGTTCTTTCAGCAGCTCGTTTAGACGGTCCTGTCTAGCGTTGATCTGATCTTGCAAATTCTCTTCCTGGGCCGAGCCGGATGCGGCCGCGGCCAACTCGGTTAGATCAGCCACCTGTCTGCGCAGCAACGCAATCTGGTCATCCAACGCTTCGCGATTGCCGTTGGCCATGTGCTGTCACTCCATCTCGCTTGACCGGCTCGCTGGAAAATCAGCGACCGCATGGTGCAGGACGCATCGACGGCCTTCTGGTTCCGAACCGAACCCAATGAGGCGTGAAAATCGTTGAACGGCTTCGACGAGCAACTCGCCTGTTGCGCCCCGTACCCCTGCAGCATGGCTGTTTCATTACCCATAGGAACGATTGGAACGGGCCGCTGGTTGGCGAGGGTCGTCTGCGACTTTCGAAGCTCTGAAGCCGGGATCAGCTCAATGCAGTCGGAATGCTTCGTCATCATCGGCTATAAGCCTTGCTCCTCGGCACTGGCCGGCATTGGACGACTTTTTCTGGCTGCTCAAACGAGCGGCGGCCTGGTCTACGTTGGCGACGTCGATACCGGCGCTCAGCGTTTCACGGCTCTGGCTCTACGCTGGATGATGGATCGGCTGGTCGTTTCGACCCCCGCCGTAAAGCTCCAATTGAAGCAAGCGCGCTGGGTCGCACCACAGCTTGTTGCTGAAATTGCGTTCTACGGTTGGACCGACGACGTGAAGCTATGCGGCGCGTCGTTCAAAAGGCTGCATGAGGCCGCCAGCAAGGTTCGAGTCTATCGGGTGAACTAGTCAACCCAAGCCCACACAGCGAACACCGTCCCGGCCTTGCTCCGAGGCGGCCTAGATTTCGGCTCTTCAAAGCCAGGAACTATTCCGCGTCTTCAATTGTTTGCCTCTCGGTCAGCTCACCGGAGGAGAGGCTCATGGACAGCATCATTTATCTGGTCGGTTTAGTGGTCGTCGTCATGGCCATTCTTTCGTTCCTCGGTCTTCGATAGGATTTTGCCATGGCCATGTCTGGAACAGACGTCACCGTCGCGCCCGTCATCGTGAACAAGGAAAATCGCTCCTACGTGCAGTGGGGACCGATCATCGGAGGCGCCGTCATCGCGACCGCGATTTCTACCATCCTGACCGTCTTCGGCTCGGGAATAGGGCTGTCGATGGTCTCGGCTGATTTTGAACGAAGCTCGAGCGCGACGGCGGTGGCGATTGCCGGTGCGCTGTGGGCCTTGTGGGTCATGGTCTCGGCGACCTGTGCTGGCGGATATCTTGCCGGCCGCATGCGGCAGCCGAGCTTCGACGCTGATCCAGAGGAGCGCAAGGTTCGAGACGCAACTCACGGCCTTCTTGTCTGGGCAACTGGCGCTCTCCTGATCACCTTCGTCGCAACTTCATCGCTCTTCGGAGCTGCGAAGACGGCGGCCAACGGCGTCGCCTCGGCCACCTCGGGCACGGCATCGCTGATTTCCCAGAATGTCGACCCCCTCGCCATGGCGCTCGACAATGTCATGCGAGCCAACGGCCAGCAGCCACCGACCGCCCAGGAGCGCGATGAAGCATCCCGCATTCTCGTCAGTTCGCTCGCGAACGGAAAGCTTGAGCAGGGCGACCGTGATTATCTCGCATCGCGGCTGGCGGCGCGGTCCGGCATCAGCGAGCAGGACGCGCAGAAGCGGATCGACGAAGCCTTTGCCAAGGTCTCGCAGGCCAAGGAAACGGCCAAGCAGGCTGCCGAACGGGCCAGGAAAATCGCAGTGCTAGCCGCGTTCCTGACGGCAGCGGCGCTACTCGTTGGCGCCGCCGCGGCTTCCTGGGCTGCTACGCTCGGCGGAGAGCACCGGGACGAACACCTGCGCATCCAAGCAGGTCTGTAGGCGACTGGCTCAGCTCGTGCGTCGATGGGCCCGGTCTCGCTGCTGCGGGATCGGGCCTCTCTCATTGTTTTCCGTCGCGAATGTCCACAGAGGTGCCTCAAGCATTCACAGGTCGGGCAACTTGGGCGCCGATGCACCGGCTGTTCTAACCGTCCGGGCCTGGAGCCTTAAGCCGCTGGGCAATGAGTGGACGAGTTCGCGAACGGTCGTGCAGGCCTGCATGTCCTCGTCCGAGGGCGTGTCGCAATCGAACTCGCGCTCAATCGCGTTTCCGATCAGCGTAAGGTCATCTAGCGTCAGACCCATCTGCTCGATTGTCGCGGTGGGTTCCAGCAGTTCGGACCGAAGAAGCCCTTCGGTTGCTATGATCTCGAGAAGCCTCGCGACAAGCTCAGTTTCCGCAGGATTAGGATCGGTCAGTGCTGCCCTCCGCCTCTCGCGCGGCTATTTGCGCGGTCTGTTCTCGCAAGGCGCGCGGCCTATCCGCGAAGAGGACCCGAGGACCCGTGAGTGCCCCACCGGGCCCACACACGACGCTCGAGCGCTATCCTTGGGTGGTCGTTCGATTCCGCTGCACCCGGTGCCGACGTTACGCAGATGCGCGCCTTGCTCGGCTGGCGGAGAAGTCGGCGCAATGGAGAAGATTGAGGGCCTTGTTGGCCGCTTCCATTCCACTTGCCCTGGCCGGGGCCGCATGCGCCATGGCCGCTTCATCGCCAGCGGAGAAATCTGTGGCGGGTACTGCCCTGATCGCCCCCGCCCGATCTGCCGCCATCGATGCGAAGATTCAAAATGATTGAAGGAGGGAAGGATGATCAACTTCCAGCCGAACCAAGCAGCGAGCCCGCGCGACGTCGTATCGGCGGTTCAGATTGAAAGACCAGGGTCTGCACGCTCCTGACCGAGGAGCAGACCGCTATCGCGGCTGTCGCGGCCTGGCCACTCTTCGACGCTGCGAGGATGACGCCTAATCGGGCGGCGCGAGCAGAGTGGGAGCTTGCTTGCCTAGAAGGGCCACGCGATCAACGCTTCCTGCCGACATCCCGCGTGCGATCCGGCAGGGCGTCCACTGCCGCATCCGCACCCTGATCCTTGTGAAACACTCCCTCACGAAGCACCTTCGTGGCGGCATCGACTTTCTTCTTCGGATCGGTCGGGATGGCCTCCGTTTCCGGCGTTGCCGCCAACCCAATATCCTTGGGCTTCCTTCCCGCGTTGCGAGCCGAGGCCGCAAATGTCGCTAGGGCTTCTGGTTGCTTGGCCATGACGCAGTCCTCCAATTGCCTTCGCAACCAGAAGCCCGACCGGTTGTTCCTGTTCACCTAGGTCGCAGCGAGGATTGCTGTGGTGCCGCATAAGCCATCTGGCCCATTGGCGAGCTTTCCAAACCCGCTACGGCGTGGAATCGCGTCCCGCCAAGCGTTCCACCGAGTGATTGATAAGCAGAAGCACTAGCGCGAGAAGGGTAGCGGTGAGGACGATGGCATGATCGCCCAAGCCAGCCGCGCAGCCCAGCGCAGCAGTTACCCAAATCGCGGCCGCCGTCGTTATCCCCTGTGGGGTTGCATCACCCTGTCGCAAGACGATCACGCCCGCACCGAGAAAGCCGATTCCGGTTAGGAGACCCTGCACGACACGGCTAGCGGCGTCAGCTTCGTTCGGTTCGCTAAAGATGGTGGCGGCGGCGGCGGTACCGAGGCCGACCAGCCCAAACGTGCGGATTCCGGCGGTCTGCTGCTTGTTCGTCCGCTCCCACCCAACAACGATGCCTGCCGCCATGCCTGCGAACAGGCGAAGAAGCAGATCCAACTCTTTCCAGACAGCGATATCCACGGCGCCCTCCCAATTTGACCAGACATGTGAACGCGCGGAGTGCCAACGCGTTCGAAGGCGGCGCTCGCCGGAGAGCAGCGTCAGCGGCGAGCGCCTCTCGGATGGAGTGGCTTCCTCAATTCGGATCGGCTCACCGAAGTGCGATCGGGGACCGCCCCGAGGAGAAGTTTCGGCTAGTTGCGCCGGAACTCGGGCTGCGGGTTGGCGGTTGTCGTAAGGCCACCTTCCAAAAGTGACACAAATCCATGTCGTATCCTCCAGGAGGATGCCGATGCTGACTGTCACACAAGGCCGAAGAATTCCGCCGGATAAGCCGATCGAAACCGCAGAAGAACTCCGCGATGCGCTGGAGCGCTTGCGACGGATTGAAATCGAGGATCAAGATTCACCCAGAGGACGCGAGAGGGCCGAACTCGAGATCGGGATCTGTCGATACCTCGCAAGCTGCGAGCACCGGATCCGGTAGGCTTCTCGGACAGGTTCGGTCTTACGCTTGGAGCCTCCCAGCGACCTAACAGATCTGCAAGTGGTGCAGCACCACCGGCAGATGACTAGTTACGCTCGGAAGCGCATCGCTGGACATAGGCGACGAACGAGGCTCACCGCGTTCCGCAGCTCAACCTACTTTGCTCGACCACGGATCATTCTTCGGCGCCGCACGTTCAACGACGCGGCCATCGCCGGCCACGCCACCGCAAGACAATACCGTCGCGTTTATCGAGATCATGCCTATGTCGACGTCCGACTTTCGCTTTCCTGGTGTTCTGAATTCGAAGGAGATGCTTGTTGCCGAAGCGATCCAGGCCCGTGCGTGGATAATCATCAGCGACGATCTGGGGACTATAGGATCGTCATCGGAGGAGGCGAGGGCGCGGCTGGGGCGGATCGTCACGCAATTGATCGGGAATGGTCCCAAAGCCGTGGACGATGTCACTGCTGCGGCTGTCCGTGCCTTCAAACAGGGGGGCATCGCCTTGTGAGGTCGGGCATACGCACGGTGTTGGTGCCGCCGCGCCCGTAGCCATCGCCGCCAACAAGTTGTCAGCGCGGCTTAAGCTATCGGTCTTCAACCTTTGGCACTGGCGCCGAACAGAATGCGGATGAGGTTTTCGATGACCGCCGATCCCAGCCCGGCACATCCCGCCGTCTCTGCCTACCTTGAGGACGGATACGAAAGAGTTCCCGGCATGTCCTCGCGCTTCGCCGCCGCGATATGCGCCCGTCTATTGCGGCTTCAGACTGAGCAGGGTGTGAGCGGGCCGATAGCGGAGATCGGTGCCTTCGAGGGCCGCTTCCTGATCGCACTCGCTCACGCGCTGGAACCAGGCGAGGTGGCTCTGGCGGTCGATCTTTTCGAGTGGCCAGATGCCGGCGTGCAAGGGCGATTTGAGGCGAACGCGGCACGCCACGGTATCGGCCCAGAGCGCCGCGTTACCGTGAAAGCCGACAGCGGCACGATGACGCCCAAAGATCTCGTCTCGCATGCACGGGGTGAGCGCCTCCGGTTGATCCACATCGATGGCGAACACTCCCGCGCTGCTCTGGCAAAGGATCTCGCACTCGCCACTGCCTGCTTAGCCGAGGGCGGACTGATCGTGCTCGACGACATGCTGCACCCCGGCTACCCGACCCTCATGGTCGCCGTGCAGCATTTTCTCGACGTCCACCCCGACATTGTGCCGCTGTGCATCATCGATCGTGAAAGCGTCGTGGCCGCGACAAAGTTCGTGCTGTGCCAGCGCCGATGGTTCACGCGCTATCAGGCGCTAATGGTGACGATTTTCGACAGTTGGATCTGGCCGATGGGCGCTGACTTCGAGCCGCACTGGTGCCTGGTGCTCTCGCAGGACACCCGGATGGCAGAGATCCGCTAACGCCCGTAACGGAGCCTGAACGCCGGCTCTACGGTGTCCCACTGGATCCGGGGCGTCCTTCGGCGAGGTCAGTTTACGATGGGCTGCCGTTCAAGGCCTCGCGCCGCGCATAAACGCGAGTGACTTCGGCGACGTTCTCCGTGCCCCAGGTGCAGAGCGGCACGAGGGCCTCGGCCAGGCTGCGGCCGAGCGGCGTGAGAGCATAGTCCACCCGCGGAGGCACCTCCTTGTAGTCGGTCCGCTTCACGAGGCCGTCAAACTCAAGCTCCTTGAGCTGCTGGATCAGCATCTTGTCGCTGACGTCACGGACAGCCCGCCGAAGTTCGCCGTAGCGGGTCGGGCCGCCCTGGGCGAGGAAATAGAGAATGAGCGGCTTCCACTTGCCGGCGATAACCCTAAGCGTCGCGTCTAGGCCGCAGGTGAAGCCTGGCAGAACGGGGGTACAATTCTGGGTCGGTGGCGTGGTCGGTGACGCGTCCGATGACATTTTTCGATACTTACCAAAAGGTGCATACTTGTCGATAGGTAGGTAGGCCTCCAGCTCAGTGCAACCTCAATGAAGGAGCACATCATGAGCAGACTACAAGGCAAGACGGCGGTCGTGACCGGCGGAGGCAGCGGCATCGGACTTGGAGCCGCCAAGCGCTTCATCGACGAAGGCGCGTTCGTCTATATCTTCGGACGGCGGCAGGAGGTGCTCGACGCCGCGGTGGCCCGACTGGGGCCGAATGCGCGTGCAGTGAAAGGTTCGGTGACGGATCTGGCCGATCTCGACCGGCTGTACGAGACCGTGAAGGCCGAACGCGGGGGGCTCGACATTCTCTTCGCCAATGCCGGGACCGGCTCGTTCGCACCGCTCGGAGGGATCACGCCGCAGCATTACGATCAGATCTTCGACGTCAATGTGAAGGGCTTGATATTCACGGTGCAGAAGGCGCTGCCGTTGATGAAGGCCGGATCGTCGATCATCCTGACCGGCTCGAGCACAGGGGTGATGGGCACACCGCAATTCAGCATCTATAGCGCCACCAAGGCCGCGATCCGCAACCTCGCGCGTAGTTGGGCTCTGGACCTGCGCGGCACAGGCATCCGCGTCAACGTCCTGTCTCCCGGTCCGACGAAGACCGATCTTGCACTTGAAGTCGTTGGCGAGGAGGCCTTCGAGGCGCTTGGTGCGACAACGCCGCTCGGCCGACTGGCCGACCCGATCGAGACAGGCGCCGTCGCCGCGTTCCTGGCGTCCTCGGACAGCAGCTACATGACCGGTGGCGAAGTCTTCGTCGATGGAGGCTTGGCGCAGGTCTGACGCGGCGCCGCAAAATCGTGAGGACTTCGTCGATAGAGACGGGGTCCTTACGGTTGCCGACCGCGCGCTCTAAAGCGGAACCGCGCGGCTCAACGGCACGATCGCGCGAAACTGGAACAGCGACGGCATTTCGCCATTTGTCGAGATGCCACTGGCGGCTCTTGTGAAGTAGCGCGTTTTGATTGCTTGCGCTTGCGGGCCCGCGAGGTCGCAGGCTTGCAGCGTTCTGCCAAGCGGGGCCGTGGCTAACAACTGCTTAATCCCCGCGTCATGCTCCGATAGCCCGCCGTGTCCTATGGCTGACTGACCGTCCTGGAATGAGCCGGAGCAACTTGGCACTCGGGGCGAGGCGAGCGCCGGTCGCGCGCGGAGAGGAGCGCGCCGTTGGGAGGCGGCGACGCTCCTCTCCAACCGACGCGTGCCTCGCTGTCGTAGCCGACCACCCGCTATTTCTCGATTTGCGGATTGCTCTCTTCCATAGGTTGGGCCGCCCTGCGTATCGATCAGCGTGGCGGAGGCGTGCATTTCGCTCGTGAGCGGTGGCGGACCAGCTCTGCTTGAGTGCGCTTCATCGGCAGTGCCCGCCGAACATCACGCCAACCGCAATGTGGGCCGTTCCGGACATCGCAGCCTTGCTCGCCATCTTGACAGCGAGGTCGCTTCGCTCATAGCGTATCAAATAACAAAATGGCGTTTCATTATATGAAACGCAGTGAGAGGAACGCTCTTGTCGACGGATCTGCCAAAAGCGGAGGGGAAACCTGCGCCTGCCGGCACCAGCACGCTCGATCTCGCGCTTCACGCGGTCGAGTATCTGGTCCAGCAGAGCCGCCCGGCTTCGCTCGCGCAGATCGCCGAAGCGCTCTCGGCATCGAAGGCGACGATCTACCGTCATCTGGTGACGCTGCAGCGCCACGGCTTTGTCCGGCAGGACGCCGAGACTGGCCGCTACGAGGCCGGAATCAAGCTGATGGCGCTGGGCGAGGCCCTGCGGCAGCGCTTCGACATCGTCAGCGCCGCGCGCGAGGAGCTGATGACGCTGCGCGACCGTACTGGCCAGGCCGTCACGGTCTGCGCTGCGGTCGATGACGAGCTGATCGTCCTCGAGCTGATCCAAGGCCGCACGCTCATCGAGTTCTCGACGCGGCCCGGCACGCGGCTCGCCTTCCACGCTAGCGCCCATGGCAAGATCTGGCTCGCCTTCGGCTCACAGGAGCGCACGGCCGCCATCGCCAATGGCCCGCTGGAGGCATGGACGGCGGCGACCATCGTTTCGCGGGAAGCCCTGCTCGCCGATCTGGACGCCGTCCGCGCCCGCGGCTGGGCCACCGCGCCGAACGAGGTCATCACCGGCGTCAACACGGTGGCCGCGCCGGTCTTCGACCACCGCAAGGTTCTCGTCGGTTCGATCGCCATCGTCGGCGCGACGCAGTTCATTCCGCCCGTTCCCGATCCCGAACAGATCCGCGAGGTCGTCGGCAGCGCCGCACGCATTTCGCGTGGCTTGACCTGGAAAGACTGAGGACATGACCTACTCGCTGGCCGTCGATATCGGCGGCACCTTCACCGATATCGTCCTGCGAGACTCGCGCGGTGGTCTCAGCGTCGACAAGACGCTGACCACGCATCACGACCTGCTGGAAGGCTTCTTCCGGGGCGTCGACTCAGTGCTCGGGAAGGCCGGCATCGCCGCCGGCGCGATCGACGGCGTCGTGGTCCATGCAACTACCGTCGTGACCAACGCGCTGATCGAGCGCAAGGGCCTGCCGACGGCGCTCGTCGTCACCGAAGGTTTCAGCGACGTGCTCTCGATCCGCAACGAGCACCGCTATGACATGTACGATCCGCAGATCGAGTTCCCCGAACCGCTGGTCACGCGCGAGCTGACCTTCGGGCTGAAGGAACGCGTCCTGTCCGACGGTACGGTGGCGCTCGCGCCGACGCCCGCAGACATCGCCGGGCTCGCGGCCGACATCCGGGCCAGCGGTGCGCGGGCCGTTGCGATCTGCTTCCTTAACAGCTTCGCCAATCCGGACAACGAGGCGCTGGTCGCCGCCGCCTTGTCGCGCGAGCTCAACGACGTCTTCATCTGCACCTCGGCCGAGGTTGCTCCGCAGATCCGCGAGTACCAGCGCGCCTCGACGGCGACGGTGAATGCCTATGCGATGCCGATCTCGCAGCCTTATCTCAAGCGGCTGAGCGACCGGCTGCGCGTCGAGGGCTTCGCCAACACGCCGCTGATCATGCTCTCCTCCGGTGGTGTCGTCGGGGCCGAGACGGCGGGCCGGAACCCCGTCCGCATGATCGAGAGCGGCCCGGCAGCCGGCGCGCTCGCGGCTTGCCACTATGCCGAACTCCTCGGCATCGACCGGCTGATGTCCTTCGACATGGGTGGCACCACCGCAAAGGCTTGCCTCATCGAGAACCGCACGCCGCTGATCACCGGGCTGTTCGAGGTCGACCGTCGCTATCGCTTCCGCGAGGGCAGCGGCCTGCCCGTCACCGTGCCTTCGATCGACCTGATCGAGATCGGCGCGGGCGGCGGCAGCATCGCCCATGTCGACGATCTAGGCCTCCTCAAGGTGGGTCCCGAAAGCGCGGGCTCCAACCCCGGCCCGGCCTGCTATGGGCGAGGTGGCCAGAACGCGACCGTCACCGATGCCGATCTCGTGCTGGGCCTGATCGATGCCGAGAACTTCCTCGGCGGCGACATGTCGCTCGACAAGGCGGCTTGCGACGCCGCGATGGCACGACTCGGCGAGGCGCTCGGCCTCGGCGCCGTGCAGGCGGCGCGCGGCATCTATCGCATCGTCACCGAGGCGATGGCCTCGGCGGCGCGCACCCATGCGACCGATCGTGGCGTCGACTATCGCGGCCTGCCGCTCTTCGCCTTCGGCGGTGCGGGTCCCTTGCACGCCTGCGGAGTCGCTGATCTGCTCCAGAGCACGAGCGTGATCGTGCCGCCGCAATCGAGCGTGCTCTCCGCCTTCGGCACGCTGGTCACGCCCGTCCGGCTCGACCTCGTGCGCAGCGACCTGACACGGGTCGGCCAGCTCGACTGGACGCGTGTCGACCGCGTGATCGGCGAGCTTGAGAGCGAAGGGCTGACGGCGCTCGGCGAATCCGGCTGCGCCGCCTCCGACGTCACGATCCTGGTCGGCGCCGATATGCGCTATGTCGGCCAGCAACATGAGGTCACGGTCATCTTCGAGACCGACCCCCGCCAGAGCCGCGACGGTGCGGCGCTGACGGCTCAGTTCGAGGCGGCCTATCGCACCCTCTACGGCGTCAACCCTTCGCATGTGCCGATCGAGCTCGTGACCTGGCGCGTCGTCGCGCGCGGGCCGCTGCCTCAGTTTGACGGCCAGGCCCGGGCGCAGACCGCCGCCGGCGCGCCCAAGCGCCATCGCACCGTTCACGCCTGGGAGGATGGCCAGTCCGTTCCCGTCTATGAACGCGCGGCGCTCGCCGTCGGCCAGACCATCTCTGGCCCCGCCATCATCGAGGAGCGCGAGACCACGACCGCGCTGCCACCCGGCTGGAGCGCGACGATCGACACGCTCGGCTGCATCGTTGCCACGAAAGGCTGAAACGCGATGGCAAGTTCACAGCCCATGGACGGTGTCGAACTCGAGATCCTCTGGTCGAACCTGATCGGGATCGTCAACGAGCGGGCCAAGGCGCTGCAGCGCATCGCCTTCAGCCCGATCGTGCGCGAGGCCGGAGACTTGGCTTGCGCGCTGTTCGACCAGCGCGGACGCATGGTGGCGCAGGCCAATACCGGCACCCCCGGCCACATCAACTCGCTCGCCATCGCGGGCAGCCATCTGGTGCGGCAGTTCAAGGGCCGCTGCGCGCCCGGCGACGTGCTGATCACCAACGATCCCTGGCTCTCCGCCGGGCATTTCTTCGACATCACGGTGCTGACGCCGATCTTCGACGGCGAGAAGCTGATCGCCTATATCGGCTCGACCATCCACCACACCGATATCGGCGGCTACGGCATCGGCGCCGGCGCCCGCGACGTGCATGAGGAGGGGCTCTGGATCCCGCCGCTCAAGCTCTACGAGCGCGGCACGCCGAGCGAGATGCTGCACGACATCATCCGCCACAATGTGCGCACGCCCGATGCCGTCTTCGGCGATCTCTCGGCGCAGGTCTCCTCCGGCGAGGCCGCGGCTGAGCATCTGATCGCGCTGTGCGAGCGCTACGGCATCGAGGATATCGAGGGCCTGTCGGACGAGATCATCAACCGCTCCGAGGAAGCGACGCGCAACGCGATCGGCAAGCTCAAGCCCGGCACCTATCACGGCGAGGCCGTCTTCGACGTGCCCGGCGGCGAGGTCATCACGCTGAAGACAGCCGTCACCGTCGATGCCGAGAGCGGCTCGATCATCGTCGATTTCGACGGGTCGTCGCCGCAGACGACCACGGGCATCAACGTGGTGCTGAACTACACGCACGCCTATTCGACCTTTGCGATCCGCTCCTGCCTCAATCCGGACCTGCCGAACAACACCGGTTCGCTCGCGCCGATCGAGGTGCGCGCTCCGAAGGGCTCGATCATCAACTGCGCCTATCCGGCGCCGGTCAATGCGCGCCATGTCGTCGGCATGTATGTGCCGATGCCGATCCTGAAGGCGCTGCATCAGGTCATGCCCGAGCGCGTGCTGGCGGAGGGCTCGGGCGCGGTCTGGACCATCCAGATTCAGGGCCGGCGCGCCAGCGGCGAGCCCTTCACCTCGTCGATGTTCAACTATTCCGGCGGCATGGGCGCGCGTGCCGGCAAGCCGGGTCCCAGCGCGACCTGCTACCCGACGGGTGTCGCAGCGGTCCCGATCGAAATCCTTGAGGCGGCAATGCCGATCGTCTTCGATCGCAAGGAGCTGCGGCCCGGCTCCGGCGGCGAGGGGCGGATGCGCGGCGGCGACGGCCAGATCATCCAGTTCCACATGCTGACCGAGTATCCCTGGCTGTTGAATGCCGTGCCGAGCCGGCTCGACCGCGGGCCCGATGGCATCGATGGTGGCCTGTCGGGCGCCCCCGGCCGCTTCCTCGTCAACGGCAAATCTGTCAGCGAAGCCAAGAAGCTGACCATGCAGGCCGGCGACGTCGTGCTGCTCGAGACGCCCGGCGGAGGAGGCTACGGCAAGCCGGCAGCCTGACGACGACTTCCAGAAGACCAAGAAGAAGCCGGGGCCCCTTACCGGGGCGACCGGACAGAACCAGAGGGAACCGGGAGGAGATATGATGAAGCAGATAGTCGTTGCGGCGGGTATCGCCGCGAGCCTGGCGGTTGCGAGTGCCGCGCCCGTCAGCGCACAGGAGCCCTACAAGATCGGCGTCTCGGCCGGCCTGACCGGCTATGCCGCGACCGTCGATCGCGCCTGGCGCGACGGCGTCGAGCTGGCAGCCGCCGCAGTGAACGCCAAGGGCGGCGTCATGGGCCGTAAGATCCAGGTCGTCGTCGAGGACAACCGCTCGGAGCCTCAGGAGGCGGTGACCGTCTATCGAAAGATGCTCAGCTCCGACAAGGTCGACGTCTTCGTCAGCGGCTGCGTCTCTGCCGGCAATTTCGCGGCCGCAGGGCTGCTGCTGCGGGCCAAGGTGCCGATGATGCTGTGCTCGATCCTGCCGCAGCAGGCCGATCACGTGGCCTGGGCCTTCACCACCCTGCCGCCGGCCGGCTTCGAGGTCGACAAGCGCCTGGAATACCTCAAGGAAAAGACGCAAATCCGCAAGATCGCGGTGCTGCACGACCCGACCCCCTACGCCAATCTCCAGAAGGGCGTGGCCGAACGCAACGCAGCGAAATATGGCCTCGAGGTCGTCTCCGTCGACCAGTACAAGCAGGACGACGCCGATCTGAGCGTCCAGATCAGCAAGGCGCGCTCGGCCGGTGCCGGCGCGATCCTGAAGATCGGGCTGGGCGGCACCACGCTCACCGCCGCCAAGAACATCAAGCAGCTCGGCGCCGACATGCTGCTGCTGACGAGCCTTGAGGACCTTGCCGTGTTCGGCCCGGTCGCCGAGGTTCTGGGCGACAAGTTCTTCTTCGTCGCCTCGCCCTCGCAGGTCTACGAGGCGCTGCCCGAGGGTGCTCTCAAGACGAACATCAAGGCCTTCCTCGATCCCTGGCGCGAGAAGTTCAAGGACCGCGACCCGAACTGGGCCTCGCGTGGCTGGGACGGCGTCATGCTGACGGTGGCCGCGATCGAAAAGGCCAAGTCCTTCGAGGGTGAGAAGCTGCGCGGCGCCTATGAGGAGCTGACCGGCTTCCAGGGCACGACCGGCGTCTACAATTTCCGGCCGGACCTGCACCAGGGCATCACCGAGAACCCCTTCGTGCTCGCCACCATCGTCGGCGGCAAGGTCAAGGTGGTGCAATGAGCCTCGCGGTTGCAGCCAAGACCGATGCGAGCACGGCTCCGGCGATCCTGGCTGCGACCGGCCTGTCGGCGCGCTACGGCCATATCCATGCGCTGCACGGGGTCGACCTGCAGATCGGCGAGGGCGAGCTCGTCGCCGTTCTCGGGCCCAATGGCGCCGGCAAGTCGACCTTGCTGCGCGCGATCATGGGGCTCTCCGCCAATGACGGGGAGGTCTGTTTCCGGGGCGACGCGCTGCCGCGGCGCGATCCTGTCGCGGTTGCCTCGCGCGGCATCGTGCTGGTGCCGGAGGGGCGGGGCCTGTTTTCGCCGATGAGCGTCTCCGATAATCTGGAGCTCGGCGCCTATCGCCTGGGTGACAAGGCCGAGTTCAAGCGCCGGCGGGACCGTGTGCTGGCGCTGTTCCCACGCCTGAAGGAGCGGCTCGGCCAGGTTGCCGGCTCGATGTCCGGCGGCGAGCAGCAGATGCTGGCGATCGGGCGGGCGCTGATGGCTGGGCCGAAGCTCCTGCTTCTGGACGAGCCGTCGCTCGGCCTCGCACCGCGCGTCACCGAGGAAATCCTGGAGACGCTCGGCCTCCTGAACCGCGAGGGCCTGGCGATCGTGCTCGTCGAGCAGAAGGCGCCGTTGGCGCTGGAGCTCGCCAACCGCGTCTACCTGCTTTCGCTTGGGCGCATCGTCGCCGAACTCGATCCGCGTGACATCACCTCCCATGACGATCTCGCCCGCCATTACTTCGCCTGAACGGCGCCCGCTCAGGCTGCCTGGCCTCTTGCCATGGCTCTTCGCCGTGCTGGTCGTCGGCTATGCCATGGTCGTCGGCGGCTATGCCGCGACCGTCGTCTCCTTTGCCCTGATCTATGCGGTATTCGTGACCGGGCTGAACCTGTTCATGGGCTTCGCCGCGCAGGTTTCCTTCGGGCAGAACGCCTTCGCCGCCATCGGTGGCTATCTCTCCGCCGTGCTGACGGCGACCTATGGCTGGAGCCCGCTGCCCGGCATGGCGTTGGGCATCGTCGCCGCCGTCCTGGCCGCCGCGATCGTCGGCTACCCCGCGCTCAGGCTCAAAGGCCACTATCTCGCCATGGGCACGCTGGCGATCGGGCTGATCACCTATGAGATCACGGTCGAATGGCAGTCGGTGACCCAGGGCTATATGGGCATTTCCGGCATTCCGCCGTTCGGCATCGGCCCCTACGAGGTCACCTCCGACCGTGGGCAGCTCATCCTGTTGTCACTGGTCGTCGCGGCCAGCCTCTTCGCCGCAGCCCGCATCCGGCGCTCGCGCTTCGGGCGCGCGCTTTCCGCTGTGGCGGGCAGCGAGGAAGCGGCGGTCGCGCTCGGCATCGATGTCGCGCGCTACAAGCTCGCGGCCTTCCTGCTCTCGGCCGGCTTCGCGGCGCTGGCGGGCTCGCTCTTCGTCCATGTCGTCGGCTTCGTCAGCCCGGAGGTCTTCGGCCTCCACATGGTCATCGTCACCTTCACCATGCTCTATGTCGGCGGCATCGGCACCGTGGTCGGGCCACTGGTCGGGGCGTTGATCGTCAGCCTGCTGCCCGAGACCTTCCGCGCCTTCAAGGACTATCAGGACCTCGCCTATGGCGCGGCTCTGATCCTGCTGCTGATCTACGCGCCGCGTGGCCTCGCCAGCCTGTTTTCGCCGCGAGGCCGCTCATGAGCCGGCTTCGCCTGGAAGGCGTGACGCGCCGCTTCGGCGGGCTGGTCGCGGTCGACAACGTCTCGTTCGAGGTGCCCACTGAGGGCGTCACGGCCATCATCGGCCCCAACGGCGCCGGCAAGACGACGCTGTTCAACCTGATCGCCGGGGCCCTGCCGCCCAGCGCCGGCCGAATCCTGTTCGAAGGCACCGACATCACCGGCCACCCGCCGGCCGCGATTGCCGCCGCCGGACTGGTCAGGACCTTCCAGCTGGTCAAGCTGTTCGACGATCTGAGCGTGCTCGACAACGTCAAGGTCGGCTGCCATCTGCGGGGCAACGCTGGCCTGTTCGGCGCGCTGCTGCGACCGGCCTCGGTCCGCAGCGAAGAGGCTGCCGTCGACGCACGGGCGCGCGAGCTGCTCGCCTTCGCGGGGCTCTCTGCCTTCGCCGATGAGCCCGCTGTCGGCCTGCCCTATGGCCGCCAGCGCATGCTCGAGCTTGCGCGGGCCATGGCCGCGGGGCCGCGGCTCATCCTGCTCGACGAGCCGGCAGCAGGCCTCAACACAGAGGAATCGGCCGCGCTGGCACGGATCATCCGCCGCATCGCCGAGGAAGGCACCAGCGTCCTCCTGATCGAGCACGACATGACATTGGTGATGAACACGGCCGATCGCGTCGTCGTGGTCGATTTCGGCCGCAAGATCGCCGAGGGCACGCCCGCCGAGGTGCGCGCCAATCCGGCCGTGATCGCGGCCTATCTCGGTACGGGCAAGCCTGGCAAAGGCGCGGCGGCTTCCGGCGTTCAGGAGGCGGCCCGTGGGTGACTGGTCCTATATTCCGCAGGTCCTGGTCAGCGGGCTCGGCATCGGCTGCGTCTACGGGCTGATCGGCATCGGCTTCTGCGTGATCTACAATGCCAGTGGCATCGTGAACTTTGCGCAGGGCGCGTTCGTGATGCTCGGCGGCATGATCACCCACATGCTGTTCGCCCGGAATGGCGTGCCCCTGCCGCTGGCGGCTCTGATCGCGATCGCGGCGGTTGCGCTGCTGGGTGTCGCCATCGAGCGTGTGGTGGTCCGGCCGCTCTGGAACCGCAAGGCGACGATGTTCGTCATGATCCTGGCGACGCTCGCCGCCCAGATCGTGGTGGAGCGGCTCACCCTGATCGCGGTCGGGGATCAGCCCAAGACACTGCCCGTCTTCACCGACCGACCGCCGCTGATGATCGGCGGTGTCGCGATCGGCTTCCAGCTGATCTGGATCGTCGGCGGGTCGCTTGCGATCGTGGGGCTGCTGGCCGCGTTCTTCAGCCTGACCAAGACCGGCAAGGCGATGCGCGCCTGCTCGATCAACCGTGAGGCGGCAGCGCTTCAGGGCATACCGGTCTCGCGCATGCTGGCGCTGGCGTTCGCGCTAAGCGCAGCGCTCGGCGCCATCGCCGGCATCCTGATCACGCCGACGCAGTACACCGCCTTCAATGTCGGCGTGCCCTTCGCCATCAGCGGCTTCATCGCCGCGATCGTCGGCGGCTTCGGCCGGCCCTTCGGCGCCTTTCTGGGCGGGCTGCTGCTCGGCCTGCTGCAGGCGCTCGCCATCGTCGGCTTTGGCGCGGGGTTGAAGAACGTCGCGGCGCTCTCGGTACTGCTGCTGTTCCTGTTCATCCGCCCGTCGGGAATTCTCGGCGCGGCCAAGTAGGGGCGGCGCCCGCCGTCGCATTGCAATCGGGAGACTTGCCTTGGACATTCACAAGATCGACTGGAGCAGCATTCCCTGGACGCCCGTCCGTCCGGGCGTCGACCGCAAGGCCTTCTCCGGCAGCGCCGCGACGCTGGCACTGCACCGCCTGATGCCCGGCCATGAGCCAAAGCCGCACAGCCACCCCCACGAGCAGATCGCCTATATCGTCAGCGGCACGCTCCGCTTCGTCATCGGCGGGGAGGAGCATCTGATCGGCCCCGGCGGGTTGGTCGTGATCCCGTCCAATGTCGAGCATTGGGGAGAGGTCGTCGGCGACGAGCCGGTGATCAATCTCGACGTGTTCACCCCGCGCCGGCCGGAATACGCCTGAGCCGGCACCCCGGCGATTTTCGGTCTACGGCGTGTGGGCGCCGGGCGCATTCGGCGCGAACGTCGCTAGTCGAGCCAGCGCGCGCCAAATTCAGCCCCACGGTGCGTCGCCAGATTGAACCGCCCAAAACCGGACATTCCGAACGCCAGCAAGGGGCCAGCTCGGGCCATGGCGCTGTCACGTCAGTCAGAATGCTGGAAAGCGGAGACTCCAGACGTCAGCTATGGGTCATTAGCCGTCGTTGCTGCGTGGCCCGATGGTTGATTCCTTCAAGCAAAAAAGGCGTCCGATTAAGCCGGGCGCCTTGCTTGATTGGGGCACTTATCCTGAAATCGAGGAAACGTTATGGCTTCCTCTTCAATCATTTTCACCGGAGCTGTCATGGCGTCTTCTCGCTCTTCCTCCGCGATGCGTTTACGCGCGACCGCTTCGTCAGCGTCGACCCGGCCGGTCATTGCGGCGCACTCCGGATGTCAGAGTCCGAGGCAGAGCCGTTCCAACACCGGGAGCGGTGGCGACTAGTTCGCAAGCCGCCGCTCCCGACTCGCCTGGCGGAAGCATGTCGAGGGCGGAACGTTGAAAGAACATCTGTCGGGACTTTGTCGGGACTTTTTTTTCCCGATCGGGCGCGATTCGTCCCGAATGGTGCCGATTTGTTCTTCGGGACCAGAAGGTGAATGTCCAGCAAGTATATGATATTGTGGGGTTTTATGGTCGGAGCGAGAGGATTCGAACCTCCGACCCCTTGTCCCCCAGACAAGTGCGCTAACCGGGCTGCGCTACGCTCCGACGGCTCGGCTTATAGTGGCGGGCCGGCCGAGATGCAATGCGCTTCGATGCGAAGATGAACAGGCTCGTTCGGCCGGCGCGATTGATCCCGTCTTCCGCCGCCGTTGCCGCTATGTTAACCGCCGCCATGGCCTTTGGTTGCCGTCCGGCCAGTCAGAAGGCACTGTCCCGGCCGAAACGGGAGCCGGAACCGCCATGTCGCTCGCCAATCTCGCTATGGCTCCGATGCAGAAGCTCTCGCCGATCGCCGAACCGGCCAATGATACTCTTGCCGCCTTCTTCCGCGGTCTCGATCCCGACTGGCATTCGCAATGGGCTTGGGACCATTACGAGCCGACCATCCTGGCGCTCGCCCGGCAGTTCGGGCTGAAGCGGCTCTGCGAGATCGGCGGCGGGCGTGATCCGCTGTTCACGGCCGATGAGGCTGCTGCTCAGGGGCTGACCTTCATTGTCAACGACATCGATCCGGGCGAGCTGGCGCTGACGCCAGCGGGGCTGAAGACGGCCTGCTTCAATGTGGCCGGCGACCTCTCCGAGCCCGATGTCGCCCGCGGCGGCTATGACATGATGGTCTCGCGCATGGTCTTCGAGCATATCGCCGGCGTCGAGCGGGCCTGGACCAACATCCATGCGCTGCTGGCGCCGGGCGGCGTGGCGCTTGCCTTCTTCCCGACGCTCTGGGCACCCGTCTTCGCGCTGAACCATGTCCTGCCGGAGAAGGCGTCGCGCGCCATCGTCCATGCGCTCTTTCCGGCCCGGCGCGACGGCGGCGACGATCCGGTCTTTCCGGCGCTCTACGAATGGTGCCGCGGGAATCCCGGGCTGCTCACGCCGATGCTGAACCGCGCCGGCTTCCGCGAGGTGCATGTCCAGCGCTTCTGGGGACACGGCTATTTCGATCGCATGCCGGGGCTGAAGCAGCTCGACCACGCCTTCAACGCGACGGCGGCGCGGATCGGTTGGAACCTCGTGACGACCTATGCCTATGTCGTCGTCCGCAAGGACAAAGCCTGACTCCTGAGGCGCGTCTGACGCCCTAGCGGCCTGGATCGTCGCTGGACCGGACGGCAGCGAGGCCCCAGACCAGCCCCAGCATCAGGTAGAAATGGCGCCAGTGGTCGGTGTCGATCTGCAGGCCTTGCAGGATCGTCACGAACAGCACCGACCAGATCGCGATGGCGTGCAGTTGCGTCGAGCCCGGCCGGAAGGCGAGCCGCCAGCCGACCACGCAGGTCGCTGCCGTGAGCGCGAGATAGGAAAGCCCGCCGAGCCAACCGTAGGAGGCGAAGGCATTCACGTAGACGTTGTGCGGGTCGTCGACGAAGATCCAGCGGAAGCGTAGCGGCCCGAAGCCGTTGGGCGACTCCAGCAGCAGAGGGATGGCGCGCAGCTGGTTGCCGAAGCGGCCGGTGACGCCCTGGTCATAGCTCTGGTCGAGGCTGGCGCGGACCTCGAACACGGCGCGGATGCTCTCGAAGGAGAGGGCGACCAGCAGAGCGACCAGCACGGCGATGAGCGCCGCCAGCGACATAGCCAGGATGCGCTTGCGGCCGGCGGCGGTGGGAGCGGCGAGGAAGGTGAGAACGGTCATCATCACGACCGAGAGGACAAGCACGCCCCAGGCGCCGCGCGAGAAGGTCAGGAACAGCGCCGCGAGCGGCACGCTCAGCACGACGAGCCCGCGCACCAGCCCGGATTGGCCGGTCAGGACGCGCTGCAGCGCATAGACGATCGGCAGGGCGAGGAAGGTGCCGAGCACGTTCGGGTCCTTGAAGGTGCCCGAGGCTCGGCCATAGAGCGTGAAGATGTCGCCGAGGCCAGCGATGTTGAAATAGCCGATGAGCCCGGCGAATCCGGCGCACCAGCCGGCGAAGAGATAGCCCTTCCGCAGCGTCTCCAGCCGCCCGCCAGCATCCTCCGACATGATGCCGGCGATGAAGATCGCGGTGATCATCAGATAGGCCGAGACCGCTGTGAAGCGCACGGCGTCGGGGTCGTCCAGCCAAGGGATCAGCGAGAAGGCGCCGCCGAGATTGTAGGCGAGCAGCAGCACCGCGAGGGGCAAGAGCTTCTGCGAGAAGCGGATGCCGGTCAGCGTGAAGACGAACACCGCCAGCAGGAAGACGAGCTCATAGGGGGAGGGCTCGATCAGAGCGAAGCCGCTCGACGCGGTGAGCAGCCAAAGCGTTCCGCGCTTGAGCGCGGCATAGGAGATCGCCAGGCGCCGCCGCGGCGGGTTCTGGGCGAGCGCGCTCAATAGGCGTTCTCTCTCTGCATCAGGAGCGAGAGCGGCGTCTTCGCCAGGATGTAGAGGTCGAGCAGCACCGACCAGTTCTCGATGTAGTAGAGATCGTGCTCGACGCGCCGCTGGATCTTCTCGTCGGTGTCGGTCTCGCCGCGCCAGCCATGAATCTGGGCCCAGCCGGTGATGCCGGGCTTGACCCGGTGGCGCGCGAAATAGCCGTCGACGACCTGCTCATAGGCGCGGGTGGATGTCCGGGCGTGGATGGCGTGCGGCCGCGGGCCGACCAGCGAGAGATCGCCCTTGAGCACGACGTTGAGGAGCTGCGGCAGCTCGTCGATCGAGGTTTTGCGGATGAAACGGCCGACGCGGGTCACACGCGGATCGTCCTTGGTGACCTGCTTCTTCGCCGTCTGGTCAGCCATGTTGTGGTAGAGCGAGCGGAACTTGAGGACTTCGACCGTCTCGTTGTTGAAGCCGTAGCGCTTCTGGCGGAACAGCACCGGGCCGCGCGAGTCGAGCTTGATCGCGATGGCGGTGCCGATCATCAGCGGCGAGAGCAGGATCAGCGCCAGCGTCCCGACGAGCTTGTCGAACACCCATTTGACCAGGATGTCCCAATCGGCGATCGGCCGGTCGAAGATGTCCAGAACCGGCACGCTACCGAAATAGGAATAGGAGCGCGGCCGAAGCTGAAGCTTCGACAGATGGGCCGAAAGACGCACGTCGATCGGCAGCACCCAGAGCTTGCGCAGCATCGCCAGCAGCCGTGCTTCGGCCGAGATCGGCAGGGTGAAGATCACGAGGTCGAGCCGGGTGCGCCGGGCGAACTCGACGAGATCGTCGACCGTCCCGAGCTTGGGATAGCCGGCCACGTTCTCGGGCGAGCGCTCGTCATTGCGGTCGTCGAAGACGCCGCAGATGCGCAGGCCCGTGTCCTTTTGTGCTTCCAGCGCCTTGATCAGCGTCTCGCCCGCCTCGCCGCCGCCGACGATCACGGTGCGCCGCTCCAGCCGCCCTGAGCGGGTCAGACGCAGCACGCCGGCCATGATGAGAGTCCGCCCGCACAAGAGGGCGACGATGCCACCGGCATAGTAGCCGATCAGCCAGAGCCGCGAGATCTGGTCGCCGACCTTGAGCAGGAAGAAGCAGGCCAGTGTCAGCAGGAAGAGCAGGGTCCAGCCGCCGATGATCTTGACCGCGACGGCGAGCACATGGCGCAGCGCGCCGAGCGGATAAAGTTGCAACGCCTGAAAGACGATGAGCGCGCCAGCCGTCAGGCCCGCGATCGTCAGCTGGTAGGGCAGGGCGGAAACCGCACGGCCGGTGACATAGAACCAGTAGAGGAATGTGCCGGTGCCGATCACGATCAGCGCATCGAGCAGACGCGCCGTCCCCTCGATGAGCACCGGCGAAAGCGTGGGTTTGGCGGGTATGGCGGCGATGCGCTCGGCCATCGGCGGCAGGCGGTGCGCCTGCCCGGCTTCCGATCCGTCAGCGGTCGACACGGCTTGCGTGTCGGCCTGCATCATGTCGCGGACATCGAATGTCCCCATCGCGCTTGACCCTCAACGCGGAACGCCATGCCGGCATGCGCGATCCCGCTCGCGGTCTAGCCGAAAAATGCTCACGGAACCTTTAAGCCCCCGGCTCGGCGTTTTCCAGAACCACGAGCTGCGGCCCATTCTAGGCCCCTTCCGAAGGGCGTGTCGAAAACTCTCTTGAAGAAAAGCGATTTTATCCTGACGGCCCAAGGTGTTGCCAAGGGTTTTCGCGGGTTGAAAACGTAATGAATTCAAGCATATTTCCGCATCGAAAAAACATCGCAAGTTGACAGAAGGCAACGCGGCAGGCATATTGCTCTACGATGAGTGTCTGAAAAGCACATATTGCTCTTAGCGAGCATTGCGCCGGGGTGTTGTTTCGCCAGTGGTGCCGATTGCTGGGATAGCATCCTTGCAATCATCTCTTTTCGGAAACGTCGATTTAAAACCCTAACGATTGCTTGGCTGTCCCTGCGCCCGTTTCGCGGTGCCCAGCGCCGGCTTCGCCCGTGTGCAACATGTCTTTTCATTGGTTGGTTCTGCTCGCGGCTATCGCCGTCGAGATCGCCGCGACGGCCGCGTTGAAGTCGGTCGTCTCGGCGCCGTGGCTGGTCGGTGCGCTTCCGCTCGTGCTGATCGGCCTGTCCTTCTTCCTGCTCAGCCTCGCGCTGCGTGTCATCCCGATGGCGGTCGCCTATGCCGTCTGGGAAGGGCTCGGCATCGTCGGCATCGCGACGATCGGCCATCTCCTCTTTGGGGAGCATCTGACGGCCGGCCGCGCGCTGAGCCTCGCCGCGATCCTGGCCGGCATCCTCCTGATCGAGGTCGGTGTCGGGCACGGTGATGAGGCCGGGCAGGGCGATGCGGCTCGTGAGGCGCGGAGGCATGGCGACGGGAGGCTCGCGTGAATGCCTCCTTCGTCCAGATCGCGCCCTTCCTCTGGCTCTTGCTCGCCGTCGTGCTCGAGATCGCGGGCACGAGCCTGCTTAAACTCTCCGACGGTATGACCCGTCGCATTACCGGCGCCGGCGGCGTCGTCCTCGTTATGGGCGCCTTCGCCGCACTGGCGCAGGCGATCAAGGGCATGGACCTCGCGGTCGCCTATGCGGTCTGGGGCGGTGTCGGGCTGGTGGTCACGGCAGTGGTGGGAGCGCTTGCCTTTGGCCAGCACATCAAGCCGGCCGGCTGGCTCGGCATCCTGCTGGTCGTCGCGGGCGTCGCGGCGTTGAAGCTGATCTGAGGGCTCAGCCGAGCCCGCGAGCGGCGAGAGCCTCGCGATAGGCCGCGATGACGCCGTCGATCATGCTGTCGAGGCGGAAATTCTCCCGGACATAGGCCGCGAGATCCATCGCCTGCGCCCGGCGCGCGGGTTCCGGCGTGGCCAGCATCGCGCCGACGGCGTCGGCGAGGATCGTCGGATCGTCCGCCTTGATCAGCCGCCCGCGATGGCGCGGGCCGAGGATTTCGGAGATGCCGCCGACATCGGTCGAGACCAGCGGCTGAGCGGCCGCCGCCGCTTCGAGGATGACGTAGGGCAGGGATTCCGCCCGCGACGGCGTGACCATGATATGCGTGCGGGCGAGTGCCTTGCGGATCGGCGCAGGCGGCTCGAAGACGCATTGCTCGGCGAGGCCGCGCTCCTTGGCCATCTGCTTCAGCTCGGCCTCATCGGGGCCGGAACCGACGATCAGGATGCGGGGCGTGACCCCGTCGCGGCTACGTAGCAGGGCGAGCGCTTCGATCAGCGTGTCGATGCCCTTCGCGGAGCGGAGCTCGCCGAGATAGAGCAGGTCGAAGTTCGCTTCGGTGTGGTTGATCGGTTCGAACTCGGCATCCGAGATGCCGTTGAGCACAACCCTGTGAGCAGCGCGCGGCTTCTGCCCGACATGGGCTTCGAAGCGTCCGGCGATGAACTGGCTCTCGAAAAGAAAGGTATCGGTGGCCCGCTCCAACAGGCGCTCGACCGCCATATAGACCCTGTGCTCCAGCGTCCCCGGCTTGTAGTTGAAGCTCCCGCCATGGGGCGTGTAGGCGGTGACGTAGGACCGGCGCGGGGAGAGCAGGGCCGGAATCCGCCCATAGACGCCGCCCTTCGAGCCGTGGCAGTGCACTACATCTGGCTCGAGCCGCCGGCGCAGTGCGATTTCCCCCCATTGGGCGGCGGCGTCGGTGGCGCTGGGATAGCGCGACATCGGCACTCGCGTGATGCCGAGCTCCAGCTTTTCGGACAGTTCGCGGAAGAACTCATCGGCGCGCGGGCCGCCCGTGTTGGAGTCGCAGAAGATGCCGACCGCGTGCCCGCGCTCGGCCTGCCCGCGGGCGACGTCGAGCACGTGCCGGAACAACCCGCCGAGCGGTGCCCGGAAGACATGCAGGATACGCAGGCGGCGCGGGGAGGGGAGCTCCGTCATGGCAGGTTTCGGCGTCGCCCTAGAACCAGCGTTCCTTGATGGTGATCGTGTCGCCCGGCTGGACCGGATAGGTGATCGGCACGGTCGCCGTCACTGTCTGGCCGTCGATCTGGCGCGTGATCTCGGCCGAGTTGCGCTGGCCGCGCGGCGTGAAGCCGCCGGCGATGGCGACCGCCGTCTGCACGGTCATGCCATTCACGAAGGGGAACTGGCCGGAATTGGTGACCTCGCCCAGCACGAAGAAGGGGCGGTAGGTCTCGACCTCGACGGAAACCTTGGGCTCGCGCAGATAGCCGCCGCGCAGCTTGGCTTCGATCGCCTGCGCAAGCTGCTGTGTCGTGCGCCCCTGCGCCTCGACGGTGTTGATAAGCGGCATCGAGATGCGTCCGGAGCCGTCGACGGCATAGATATTCGACAGGTTGTCCTGGCCGAAGACGATGATGCGCAGGCGGTCGCCGCTGGCCAGCCGATAGGGGCCGGCCGGTTCGGCGATGGCGTAGCCCGCGCCTGTGTAGGAAGGCGCGCACGCGCCCGCCAGCATGGCGGCTGCCAAGGCGAGCGATGCCATGGCGTGAGGGCTGAAGCGTCGACTCATCACAGGTTACCCGGTGCGGAACACCGCCGAGCTTTAGGCGCGACATGGTTAACAAAGGCTTCCCTCGAACTGGCCGGCCCGTCGCCGCGAGCGCGCCTTAACCCCGCGCTAACCTTGACCGATGCCTAATGGAGCCTGTGCTCCTGCCTTGGGGCACGCGAGTTTTGCGTTCTGAAGGTGGCCCATGACCGATCGATCTGGGACGGATCCGCGTGGCGCCGGCGATGGCCGGGGTGACATGCTCGATCTCTCGGCGCTCTGGTCCGCGATCCGGCGTCGCCGGCTCTGGATCATCGTGCCGACATTGGCGGTGCTCGGCATCTCCTTCCTCGCGGTCAACATCGTCACGCCCCGTTACACTGGTGAGGCGCGGCTGCTGCTGGAGAGCCGCGGAAGCTTCTTCACCCTGCCGGGCCAGTCGCTGCCGGATGCTGCCGGCCAGTTCGATGCCGAAGCCGTGCAGAGCCAGGTCCAGGTCATCATGTCCCGCGACCTTGCGCGCGAGGCGATCAAGCGGATCGGGCTCGTCGGCAATTCCGAATTCGATTCCGGCGTCGGCGCGCTGAGCGCGTTGCGCAAGCTCGCCGTGATGGTCGGACTTGCAGCCCATCCGGCGGATCGTTCCCCCGAGGAGCGTGTGCTGGAGAAGTATTACGAGCGGCTCCTGGTCTACCCCGTCGGGCGCTCGCGCATCGTCGCGGTCGAGTTCACCTCGCGCGATCCGGCGCTCGCCGCCAGGGGCGCCAACGCCATCGCCGAGACCTATCTCGAATTCCAAGAGCAGGCGAAGCAGGAGAATGCCCGCAGCGCCTCGAACTGGCTGCTGACCACCATCGAGCCGCTGCGCAAGCGCGTCGCCGAGGCGGAGGCCAAGGTCGAGGATTTCCGCTCGAAGAACGGTCTCCTCGTCGGCACCAACAACACGACCATCACCTCGCAGCAGCTCACCGACCTCTCTGCGCAGCTCTCGACCGCCCGCAGCCAACAGACCGAGGCTCAGGCCAAGGCCGGGCTGATCCGCGACGCGATCAAGCAGGGTCGCACCTTCGAGATTCCGGACGTCGCCAACAACGACCTCGTCCGCCGGCTGATCGAGCAGCGCGTCACGCTGCGCGCCCAGATCGCGGCGGAATCGCGCAGCCTCCTGCCTGAGCATCCCCGGATCAAGGAGCTGAACGCTCAGCTCAACGATCTCGAAGGCCAGCTCCGCGCCGCCGCCGAGCGCGCCGTGCGGACGCTGGAGAACGAGGCCAAGATCGCCGGCCAGCGTGTCGAAAGCTTCCAGGCGGCGCTCGACGGCCAGAAGAAGAGCGTCTCCAGCGCCAATGACAGCGAGGTCCAGCTCCGCGCCCTCGATCGCGAGGCCCGTACTCTGCGCGAGCAGCTCGAGCAGTACATGCAGCGCTATCGCGAGGCGGTTGCGCGCGACACTCTGAACGCCACGCCGGCCGATGCCCGCATCATCTCGCGCGCCGTCGAGCCGACCGAGCCCTCTTTCCCGAAGAAGGTGCCGATCGTGCTGATCGCGACGCTCGCCACCTTCTTCATCGCGCTGGCGACGATCGTGACGCGCGAACTGCTGAGCGGTGACAGCAAGCCGTTGCCGGCCGCGCCGCGCGGCCCACGCTGGGTCGCGGTCGGCGCCGATGACGATGCCGGACCTGCTGGCCCCACGCCGGACGAACCGCGCCGCGACCGTATCTCAGGATTGCTGACCCATGCCGGGCGTGTCGGGCAGCTCAGGCTCGACCGCGACCAGCCCGACGAGACCGTCGCGCAGATCGCCGAGCGCACGCAGGAAGCCGCGCGCGGCAGGGCGCCGATGGCGCTGGTGATCGACGCCGGCGACGAGGAGGCCGCAGGCCCGCGCGATCTGGCTGAGCTGATGGCGCAGCGCTGCCGCTGCATCCTCGTCGATTTGACCACGGACGACGGCGAGGGCGAGGCGGGCTTCTCCGAGCTGCTGGCCGGCGAGGCTCTGTTCTCCGACATCATCATGCGGGCCCCCGGCTCGCGGCTGCACCGTATCGGGCCGGGCCGGGCCGGGCGCGAGGCGGTGTTCGCCGCTCCCGATCTGGTCGATGCCGCGCTCGACGCGCTCTGCGAGACCTATGATTGGGTGCTGGTGGCGGCCGCATCGACTGACGAGGGGCCGGCTCTGAATTCCATCGCCCGCCGGACGCAGGGCGTGATGGTGATGGGCGGCCATGTCGGCAACGGCCATGCGCTGGAAGTCGCCTATCGCCTGAGCGAGCTCACCGAGGCGCCGGTCACGCTGGTTCTCGATGCCGAGAGCGCTGCGTCGATGGTCGGGGTGCCGCGCGAAGAGGAAGAGCCGGTCGAGGCCTGAGAAACGGTCTGAACATTCGAGCCCTCATCCTGAGGAGCCGCGAAGCGGCGTCTCGAAGGATGCTCCAGATGGTTCCAGAGCCTCCTGAAGCATCCTTCGAGACGCCATTCCTAAGGGAATGGCTCCTCAGGATGAGGGCTGCACAACTTAGTCCTCCTCTACCGCGCTCCGTCCCTTCAGCCGCCCTGCGACGAGCTGCGCCAGCTTCAGCGCTGCAGGCGAGCTCTTGATCCGCCGCTTCAGAGCTCGCTTCGCCTGCGCCACCGCCGTGAAGAGCCGACCCTTGAGGGTCAGCGCCACGAAGGTATCGACCAGATCGTCGTGGTCGTCGCAGAAGCTCGTCTTGTAGCGCGCTTCGCCGACGCCGAGATCGAAGACCGTAATTCCCTCGCGGGATTGCAGCCGGATCAGCTCCGAGAGCAGGATCTCGCCCGGGCTCGTCCGGGCGGTCGGGCTCGACAGGTCGAAGGAGGTCGCCATCCCGGAGAAGCGCCCGCCCTGCACTGCGCCGATATAGGTGGCGACGTAGTTTCCGTTGAGCTCCAGCGCATAGAGCCGGACGACCCGCCGATGCTCGCCCGAGGCCGTCGCCGCCTGCGTCAGGAAGGAGCGCACCGAGCGCTCGGCAAAAGGATCCGCTACGCCCATGCCACGGAAGCGCTCTGCCTTCTGCGCCAGGAAGGCGTCGAGGATGCGCTCGATCTCCTCAGGCGTGGTCGCATGGACCAGCGCCGAGGGGCCAAAATCCCTGAAGCGGTTGTGCTTGTTCTTGAGCTTCTTGCGCGCATGGCTGCTCATCGAGCGCTTGAGCGTCGCTTCGCCATCGCCCGGGACGAGCGCGAGCTTGTAGGCGCGGCTCGGGCTTGGCCCCGCGGCGATGAGGGCGGCAGGATTGGCGATCCCTTGCCAGGAGGAGGGCTGGTTCAGGAAGACGAGCGCGTCGAGCCCGATGGCGGCGCCGACCTCCCGTAGCATCCGCCGCGCCTGCTCTGCATCGAGCCCCGACGCGAAGCCAGGGGCATAGAGCCCCATATGGTAGTTGGAGTGCTTGTCGCCGATGAAGACGCCATGGCTGATGCCGCGCTTGCGCGTGATCGCGAGCGGCAGCAGCGCAACGAGGCTGCCGCGCTCGTCGCGCAGCAGCGCGTAGCGAAACTCTGCGCCCTGGGCGGCACCCACCGTCTCGACGAAGGGCCGGACCCAGCCATAGGCCTGATAGGGCGTCGCCAGCGCCGTTTCCTCGAAGGCGCGCCATGGCGCTTCGAGCGCGGCGATGTCGCGCTCGATCGCGATCGAGGTCCAGAGCGGCTGGTCGGCGGCGGGCATGCCTCCTCTTAACCGGTCATTGTGAACGGATCGGCCACATTCCGGCGGCCCGGCATGCCATTGTGGGATAGCGTTAGCGGGCGGTTGCACGGACGGGCGATGAACGGGCGTCACAAGGCCATCGCGGCCGCATTCAAGCTGATGGCGGCGACCGGCGCCGACCGCTGGAGCCGGCGCTTTGCGCAAGGGTCGGGCGTCATTCTGATGCTGCACCAGGTCCGCCCGCGGCAGGCGAGGGGCTTCGCACCCAACGCCCTGCTGGAGATCACACCCGAATTCCTCGATACCGCGCTCGGCTTTGTCCGGGCTGAGGGCTACGACATCGTTTCGCTCGATGAGGCGCTATTGCGCTTGCAGAACCCGAAGCGTGGGCGCTTCTTCGTCGCGCTGACCTTCGATGACGGCTATCGCGACAATGTCGAGCATGCCTGGCCGGTGCTGGCGAAGCATGGCGCGCCCTGGACGCTGTTCGTTACGCCGGGATTCGCCGACCGCACGGCGCGGCTCTGGTGGATCGAGCTGGAGGAGGCGATCCGCGCCCTGCCGCGGCTCGATCTCGCCCTGCCGGACGGCCGCTTCGTCGCCAGCAGCGAGACCGACGCCGAAAAGAACAGGGCCTTCGACCGGCTCTACTGGCGTCTGCGCAACGGGCCGGAAGCGATTCTGCTCTCAGCGATTTCCGATCTGGCGACTGCTGCCGGCATCGAGTCCGCGGCGCTGGTCGAGCGGGAATGCCTGCCATGGGAGACGCTGCGCGCGCTCTCCGGTGCACCGGACGTGACCATCGGCGCGCACACCATAAGCCATCCGCGGCTGGCGAAGCTCGATGCCGAGGCGGCGCGCCGCGAGATCGTCGACAGCAAGACGCGGCTAGAGGCGGAGCTTGGCCTGCCTATCCGGCATTTCGCCTATCCGGTGGGCGATCCAACCTCCGCCGGTCCGCGCGATTTCGCGCTGGCGCGGGAGGCCGGCTTCGTCTCGGCCGTGACGACCCGGCCAGGCCATCTCGCCCCGGAGCACGCCGCCCATCTGCTGGCCCTGCCGCGCGTCTCGCTCAACGGGCTGCATCAGAACGAGCCGGCGCTGCGGGCGCTGCTCTCCGGGCTGCCCTTCTGGCTGATGAACCGCGGGAGCGTTGCTTAAAGGACGTCATGGTCGGGCTTGACCCGACCATCTCATGACCAGAGGGCGCCTCTTCTCGAAGAGATTCCCGGATCGAAGCTGCGCTTCGCCCGAGAATGACGTGCCCCTAAACCTCGTCCTTCCGCTCCATCCACTTGATCAGCGGCAGCAGCGGCAGGATCCAGGCGAGGCCGAGCGTGACATAGGCGATCCCCTGCACCAGCTTCGACGCTTCGGTGATGCGCCCCTGCGCCAGCGCCATCGCGACCAGCGCATAGACGCAGACGAAGACGAGGATCACGACCGTCCCGATCAGCTTGCGCGTGCGTTGCTTCATCGATCTCTCCGCCAAAGGATCTGGCGCTCCTGCGGCAATGCGGGCGTTGTCGCGCTCGGGCGAGGGGTCTAGAGCATGTTCCACGAAAGTGGGAACCACTTTTGCGATGAGAACCTGCTCCACCCGCGCTATGTCACCCGCGACGGCGCTTGTGAAGCGCCCTCGCTTGCGACCGAAAGCCCCGTGCCCGTGACCATCGCCCTGAACCAGCCCGCCGGCGCATCCGTCAAGGCGGCCGATCACGCCGGTATCCGCCGCTGGCTCTGGACGGTCGCGGGCCTCGTCTTCCTGATGGTGGTGGTGGGCGGCGCGACGCGGCTGACGGGCTCCGGCCTCTCGATCACCGAATGGAAGCCGATCACCGGCGCGCTGCCGCCGCTCTCCGGCGCCGCCTGGGCCGAGGAATTCGGGAAGTACAAGGCCAGCCCGCAATATCAGCTGCTCAACGAGGGCATGAGCCTCGGCGAGTTCCAGTTCATCTACTGGTGGGAATGGGGCCATCGCCAGCTCGGCCGCTTCATCGGCCTCGTCTTCCTCGCCGGCTTCCTCGTCGTGGCGCTTCGCCGGCTGCTGCCCGCCCGCCAGACCGCCATCCTGTTCGGCATGGGGCTGCTGCTCGGCCTGCAGGGCGCGATCGGCTGGATCATGGTGGCGTCCGGGCTTCAGCCCGGCATGGTCGCGGTCGCGCCGGTGAAGCTGACGTTGCATCTGACCTTCGCCGGGCTGTTCTTCGCCTCGGTCGTCGCCTTCGCGACCTGGCTGACGCCGCTGCGCCGCCCCGAGACGGCCGGAAGCCGGGCCATGGCCTGGCTGCTGCTGGCGCTCACTTTCGTCCAGATCGCGCTCGGCGGGCTGGTGGCGGGCTCCAAGGCGGGCTTCACCTTCAACACCTGGCCGCTGATGGATGGGGCCGTGGTTCCGCCCGGCTCGCTGCTCTTTGCGCAGCAGCCCTTTTGGGAGAACTTCGTCGACAATGTCGCGCTGGTGCAGTTCAACCACCGCCTGGGCGCCTATGTCCTGCTTGCCGTCGCGCTCTGGCAGCTCTGGTGGCTCAAGCGCTCCGCCCCGCAGTCGAGCGCGGCGAAGCGCGCGACCGCCATCGCCGGCATCATGACGACGCAGGCCGCGCTCGGCATCGTGACGCTGCTGCTCGTCGTGCCGCTGTGGGCCGGGCTCGCACATCAGGCGCTCGCCTTCGCCGTGCTCGCGATGGCGGTCGTCCATGTGACGCGCACGGCTGCGAGACGTGACCATGCGACCTGACGGCTGCCTGTTCTGCGGGATTACGGCCGGCCGGATTCCGTCGCACCGCGTCGCCGAGAGCGAGCACCTCGTCGCCTTCCTCGACATCGCGCCGGTGCGGCCGGGCCATGTCCAGATCGTGCCGAGGGCGCATCACGCCTATTTCGATGACCTGCCGCCGGAGCTTGCAGCCGAGGTCGTGCAGCTCGGCCAGCGCGTGGCCAAGGCGTTGAAGGCGATCTATGGCGTGAAGCGCGTCGCCTTCATGTTCACGGGCAACGACCTCGCCCATGCCCATGCGCATCTGATCCCGATGATGCGCGGCGACGACGTCACCTCCCGGCGCTATATCGCCGAGGAGGTCGTGACCTATCGCGATCCGCCGCGCCCTCCCGCCGCGGAGCAGGAGGAGACGGCGGCGCGGATCCGGGCTGAACTCGGGTAGAATAGCGCCCCGTCATTGCGAGGAGCGAAGCGACGAAGCAATCCAGGGGGACGTGGAACTCTACGACGCTGGATTGCTTCGCTTCGCTCGCAATGACGTGCTGGATCAGGCCAGCGCCTGATCCAGATCCGCGATCAGGTCCTCTGCATCCTCGAGGCCGATCGAGAGGCGGACCACCTGCGGCCCGGCGCCCGAGGCGATCTTCTGCTCGTCGCTGAGCTGGCGATGGGTGGTCGAGGCCGGGTGGATCACCAGCGAGCGCGTGTCGCCGATATTCGCCAGATGCGAGAACAGCTTCAGCTCCGAGACGAGCTTGACGCCGGCGTCGTAGCCGCCCTTGAGCCCGAAGGTGAAGACGGCGCCGGCGCCCTTCGGTGAGTAGAGCTTGGCGAGGTCGTGATACTTGTCCCCCGGCAGGCCCGGATAGCTGACCCACTCCACCGCCGGGTGCTTCGAGAGATGCGTCGCGACCTTGAGCGCGTTCTCGCAGTGCCGCTGCATGCGCAGCGGCAGCGTCTCGATGCCGGTCAGGATCATGAAGGCGTTGAAGGGCGAGAGCGCCGGGCCCATGTCGCGTAGCCCCAGCACGCGGGTCGCGATGGCGAAGGCGAAGTTGCCGAAGGTCTCGCCCAGCACCATGCCGTTATATTCCGGCCGCGGCTTGGAGAGCATCGGATAGCGATCGTCGCCGACCCAGTTGAACGAGCCGCCATCGACGATCAGGCCGCCGATCGAGTTGCCGTGGCCGCCGAGGAACTTCGTTGCCGAGTGCACGACAATGTCGGCGCCGTGCTCGAAGGGGCGGATCAGATAGGGCGTCGCCATGGTGTTGTCGACGATCAGCGGGATGTTGTGGTGCTTCGCGATCTTCGCGATGCCGGCGATGTCGACGACGACGCCGCCCGGATTGGCGATGGATTCGATGAAGATCGCCTTGGTCTTCGGCGTTATCGCCGCGGCGAAGACTTCGAGATCGTCGGAATCGGCCCAGATCACGTTCCAGCCGAAGTTCTTGTAGGAATGATTGAACTGGTTGATCGAGCCGCCATAGAGCTTGCGCGCCGCGACGAATTCGTCGCCGGGCTGCATCAGGGCGTGGAAGCAGAGGAACTCGGCCGCGTGGCCCGAGGCGACGGCGAGCGCTGCCGTGCCGCCTTCGAGAGCCGCGACGCGCTCTTCCAGAACCGCATTCGTCGGGTTGCCGATGCGGGTGTAGATGTTGCCGAAGGCCTGCAGCCCGAACAGCGAGGCGGCGTGGTCGACATCGTCAAAGACGAAGGAGGTCGTCTGGTAGATCGGCGTGGCGCGTGCGCCCGTCGCCGCATCGGGGGCGGCGCCTGCATGGATGGCGAGTGTGCTGAAACCCGGTGCGCGATCGGACATGGCGTACTCCCTGATGCTTCTGACTTTAAGTTTGGTCGTTCGATTTAACGAACGCATGTCGGAGCGTCAATTCAAGGCCGCGGCGCCAGCTCCGGGCCGATATGTTCCGGGCGGACGCCGATGCCGATCATCCGCGCCGGGATACGGCGCAGCCACGGGATGTGCTTGAACAGCTTGAGCGGCCAGGGTGTCGCGAGCGTGCCCCGGCTGCCAAGGACCGACGAGATGAGCCGGGTCTGTATCGTTACCTGCATCGCCTGCGTCACCTTCATCGGCCATTCGCGCCGCGCCTGCACGGCCGCGAGGTCGGCATCGGTGAGGCGCTTCTCGCGCAGCGGCGCGGCGAGCAGGTTTGCTGTCGCGACCGCGTCCTGGATCGCGAGATTGACGCCGACGCCACCGACCGGCGACATCGCATGCGCGGCGTCTCCGATGCAGATGAGGCCCGGCTGCCACCAGCGTTCGAGCCGATTGACCGCCACCGAAAGCAGCTTGATGTCATCCCAGCTGGCGAGCTCGCCGACCCGGTCGGCGAGCCGGGGCGCAAGCGCGACCAGGCCCTCCCTGAAAGCGTCGAGCCCGGCTGCCTTGAGCGGCTCGAGCGAGCCCTTCGGGATGACGAAGGCACATTGCCAGTAGTCGCCGCGGTTCAGCATGATGAAGAAGCGGCCGGCCGCGATCTGGCCGAGCGTCTGCGCCGGATCGCCCGGCTTCTGCGACAGCCTGAACCACAGCACGTCCATCGGTGCCCCGATGTCGGTCACAGTGAAGCCGGCGGCGGCGCGCAAATCCGAGCCGCGCCCATCGGCGGCGACGGTCAGCGTCGCGCGGATCGTGACGGGCCCTTCCGGCGTCTCGGCCGTGACCGCCGTGACGCGCCCGCCCTCGCGCAGCACGCCCGTCGCCTTGGCCTGCATCATCAGCTTGAAGCGCGGCAGCGCCCGGCCATGGTCGGCGAGGAAATCCAGGAAATCCCATTGTGGCATGAAGGCGATATAGGGCGCTGCGACCTTGAGATGGCTGAAATCGGCCATCGCAATCTCGTCCTGGCCGACCCGGACCGAAACATGCCGTTCCTTGGTGTGCGGGAGCTTCAGGAACTCATCGAGCAGGCCGAGCTCGGCCATGAGCTGCATGGTCGAGGGATGGATGGTGTCGCCGCGGAAATCGCGCAGGAAGTCGGCGTGCTTTTCGAGAACGACGACGTCGACGCCCGCCCGCGCCAGCAGAAACCCCAGCATCATCCCGGCCGGGCCGCCGCCGGCGATGCAGCAGGTGGTGGTGATTTCGGACATCGACTCGTCTCCTAGCCCCCACTGCAGCTGGCCTGGCATGCGGGGGAGGCTGGCAAAGATCGGCGGGCCTTGCCAGCCCCATTCGGCCATGCGATTCCGGATTCTGACGCATGGTCACGGCGCCGGTGGCGATGTCCATTTCAGGGGAAGACGATGTCTCGGCCGATCGCGGATGACAGGAAGGCCTCAGATGACAGGAAGGCCTTTGACGAGTTCACCGCGAGGGTGATGCTCGGCGGCGCCCATGTGATCATGGATGAGTATGCCCAGGAGATTTTCGATCTCTGGTTCAGCGGCAATGCGCCGGACGAGGTGATTTTCGACAATCCGAAATGGGCCGAGTACATGAAGGCCGACAAGGGCCTAGAGAAGATCATCGACGATCACCTCGTCCGATACGCGAAGTACCTGAGAGACGAGGCTCTGCGTGGCGGCAAGATTCTCCCGGATGGCCGGATCGACCTGAAGTTCCAGCCCTACAAGCTGCAGTTTCACGGCGAGGTCGGCACGCAGACCGGCGGATACAATACCGGCTACACGGTGCTTCACGGCTCTCACCGGACCGTCGGGGATTTCCAGATATCCGGCACGATTTCGATCGAGCAGGCTTCGTTGAAGGCGCCGAACCTGACGGTGAAGTACACCAACAACGTCCTCGTCTTTAACGACATTGTCGATCCGAACTACCAATATGGCAGCGACGCCACCTTCGATCGGCTGGCCCGGAACATGACGCGTGCGATGGGGCAGAGGCCGCCGAAGAACTACACGCTACGGATCGTCTGGCGCGAGGCGGGGCCGTGGCTCTATGAAATTCCGGTGGAGCCACCGAAGAACGCCGCCGACTGGCTGAAACCCTATCCGCGCGGCTTCAAGTAAAGTCGCAGGCCCTAAGTCCCCGGCCGGTTGATCGTCAGCTTCTGGAAGCCCTTGCCGGCGAGCGCCGGCTTCTTGGCCGAGAGGATGCGGGAATTGATGCCCTGCCAGCCGATCTCGCCTGAGAGCCTGCCATATTCGATCTTGGGGCAGCGGTTCATGATGACGGTGACGCCCTTTGCCTCGGCGCGCGCCGCAGCCTCGTCATTGCGCACCGAAAGCTGCATCCAGATCACCTTCGGCAGTGGATCGAGCGCCAGCGCCTCATCGGTGATCGGGCCGGCCGCTTCCGAATTGCGGAAGATCTCGACCATGTCGATCGGCCCCGGAATATCCTTCAGCGAGCCATAGACCGTCTTGCCGAGCAGGGTCTGGCCGGCGAGGCCGGGATTGACCGGGATCACGTCATAGTCGCGGTCGAGCAGATACTTGGTGACGATCCAGCTCGGGCGCGCCTCGTTGGCGGAGGCGCCGACCAGCGCGATGCGCTTCGTCTCGCGCAGAATCTTGCGGATCAGCGCGTCGTCGTAAGAATCATGTCGCAATTTCGTGAATCCCGAGAAAACACAGCTGAATCAAGGCTCTCGCGCTGCAGGTAAAAGTGGACCCACCACAGCCTTGCCATGCTTTCGTGCTCTTCTGGGCGTTCGGGAAACGATCCCGAGCTGCCTCCAGCGAAGAAAGGAGTGCCTGCCATGTGCGACTACAGCCTGCATCATGTGATGTCCACTCCCGCAAAGGTCGGTGACGAGCTGGTTTCGACCAGCTTTCCGAATGCGAGCACGCGCGGCTTCTGCGCCGTCGGCAATGCCGATGTCGCCGTCTGCGTGATGCCCGGCACGGAACTCGCCTTCCATGGTGACATCGAATGCGATCGTGGCATGGGCCTGCTGCCGAGCCGGAAGATCCCGGCGCGGGTCGCGCGCTTCCGCCAGATCGATCTCGACAAGCCCTATGTCCATCACGACGCCCTTGAACTGCCGGATGGGCATCTGGTGATGGTTACGAGCCTTGTCCCGGGCCAGCGGGTCACGGTGCTGCAGCTTCCGGCCGAGCCGCATGCGGAAGGCGAGGGGCATGAGCATGCCCATCCGCATCAGGAGCCGGCGCGACGCTCCGAGACCGTCTAGAGCATCGGACCGAAAAGTGGATCCCACTTTTCGGAGAAATCCGATGCCAGAGCAAAGGCCTGGATCGCCACTTTGCGTCCGGTTGGACGCACGGCGATCTAGCACGGCCGAGGGCACTTTGGGCGCCGCAGCTGGCCCTTGATCGGCGCGGCGTCTTTTTCGGGCAGCGCGGCCCGGCGGCCGCGGGCCTGGATCATGGCTGCTCCCAAATCGGCGGGCGCTTCTCCATGAAGGCGCCGATGCCTTCCTCGGCATCGCGCGCGAGCATGTTCTCGACCATCACCGCAGCAGCGTGGTCATAGGCCGCCTTCAGCCCCATTTCGCGCTGCTCATAGAAGGCGCGCTTGCCGACCCTGACCGTCGCCTGCGATTTCGAGGCGATGATCGCGCCAAGCCGTACCGCCTCGGCCAGCGCCCCGCTGGCGGGCACGACGCGATTGACCAGGCCCATGCGTGCCGCTTCCGCCGCCGGCACCATCTCGCCGAGTAGCAGCATCTCCATCGCGTGTTTGGCTGAAAGGTTGCGCGAGAGCGCCACCATCGGCGTGGAGCAGAACAACCCGATATGGACGCCGGGCGTGCAGAAGCGGGCGTCGCTGCCCGCGACCGCGAGGTCGCAGCTCGCCACGAGCTGGCAGCCGGCTGCCGTCGCCGTGCCCTCCACGGCGGCGATGACCGGCTGGGGCAGGGCGGTGATCTGCTGCATCACGGCCGAGCAGCGCCCAAGGATGTCGGCGAAATAGGCGCGGCCACGATCCGGATCGGCGCGATGCGCCGTCATCTCCTTGAGATCGTGCCCAGCGCTGAACACCGGCCCCGCTGCGGTGAGCACCACCGCCCGCACCGAGCGATCGGCGGCGATGGCCGTGAAGCTCTCGGCCAGAGCTTTCAGTGTCACTTCGCTCAGCGGATTGCGCGATTGCGGGCGATTCAGCGTCAGCGTCGCGATGCCCTCGGCATCCTGCCGCAGCAGGGCAGGCGCAGCATCGGGCTGGTGATGAACGGTCATGGCGCGTCCTCCGGCAGCGCGCCGCATTCGCGCGCATCGCATGGGCGTTTGCGCCTATTGTCGAGGCCGCCCGGCCATGCTGCAAGGAGAGGATTCTCACCTCAGCTTCCGGCTTTTCGCATGACGATCCGCATGACTGCCTCCGAGGTTGAAGCCTATCTCGACGAGGTCTTCCCGCAGCTCCACCATGGCGGGCGCACTTATTTCATCGAGGAGGTCGGGCCACTGACGGCCCGGATGCGCTGCGACTACCATGAGAAGCATCTGCGCCCCGGCGGTACGATCTCCGGGCCGACGATGATGGCGCTGGCCGACCTCGCGCTCTATGCGGCGATCCTCGCCCAGATCGGGCCGGTGGGGCTGGCGGTGACGACGAGCCTCAACTTCAACTTCCTGCGCAAGCCAGGGCAGGCGGCGCTGATCGGCGAGGCGAAGCTGCTAAAGCTGGGCAAGCGGCTCGCGGTCGGCGAGGTCAGCCTTTATTCGCAGGGCGAGCCGGAGCTGGTTTGCCATGCGACCGGGACCTATTCGATCCCGGCGGAGCGGTAGTTCCCTCATCATTCTTGGGGGGCGCCACGCATGTCCCCGTCATGGTCGGGCTTGTCCCGACTATCCACGTCTTCCTGTGGCGAGGGAGACGTTCAAGACGTGGATGCTCGCCACAAGGGCGAGCATGACGGCAGGGAGCCGAGAAAAAGATTGCGGTATCCTGATACCGAATTTATCAGGTGATTGAAAAATCGTCGTTTTCTGCGTTCTGGTGCTTTCAGGGACGCTTGACAGCCGGCTCTCCTCCTCCTATTGCCACCCCACACCGCCGCCGGTCTCCCGGCGGCTTGTCCTTTTCTTACGCAACCGAAGGGTGCCGCGATGAAGACCACCGTCTCGCTCAAGCCCGCCGATGTCGAAAAGAAGTGGGTTGTGATCGACGCCTCCGGGCTCGTCGTCGGCCGTCTCGCCTCCGTGGTGGCGATGCGCCTGCGCGGCAAGCACAAGGCTGCCTACACCCCCCATGTCGACTGCGGCGATAATGTCATCGTCATCAACGCCGAGAAGGTCTCCCTGACCGGCCGCAAGCGTGACCAGAAGGTGTACTACCACCACACTGGCTATGCCGGCGGCATCAAGGAGCGTTCCGCCAAGTTCATCCTGGAAGGCCGCTTCCCCGAGCGCATCGTCGAGAAGGCCGTTGAGCGCATGCTGCCGCGTGGCCCGCTCTTCCGCCAGATCCTCGGCAATCTGCGCGTCTACAAGGGCTCGGAGCATCCGCACGCCGCCCAGTCGCCGGAGGCGCTCGACGTCGCCGCGCTCAACAGCAAGAACAAGAGGGTCTGACCATGGCCGAGGTTCTTCAGTCCCTCTCCCAGCTCGGCGAGGTCGCCAAGCCCGATCAGCCGGTCGCTCCGGTCCACGTCAAGAAGGTCGATGCGCAGGGCCGCGCCTATGCCACCGGCAAGCGCAAGAACGCCATCGCCCGCGTCTGGATCAAGCCCGGCTCCGGCAAGGTCACGGTCAATGGCCGCGATCAGGAGGTCTACTTCGCCCGTCCGGTGCTGCGCCTCGTGCTGCAGCAGCCGCTCCAGCTGGTCGACCGCATGACGCAGTATGACGTCATCGTCTCGGTCAAGGGCGGCGGCCTCTCCGGCCAGGCCGGCGCGGTGCGCCACGGCATCTCCAAGGCGCTGACCTTCTACGAGCCGGAGCTGCGCAGCCCGCTCAAGAAGGAAGGCTTCCTGACCCGCGACTCGCGCGTCGTCGAGCGTAAGAAGTTCGGTAAGGCCAAGGCCCGCCGCAGCTTCCAGTTCTCGAAGCGCTGATTGCACTCTTCAGAAGAGTTTTCAAATCAGAGGGTTGGCAGAAATGCCAACCCTTTTTTTGTTGACATTAGTTTGCCAGCGCCTTGACCTGTCAGAGAGTCACGAGGGGGAACTCCGGCGATGTTTGCCTAATCTTGGCATGCAACAACGGATCGTCTGTGCTTCGGAAAGGCCTGTTCAAATTTTTGACTTGTAGTTCGCGAAGTGGAACTCTGACTTAAGTGGTTCTCGACACGGCAAGGTAAAATTGTGGGCATGCCGCCCTACTTTATCGCGCTTGTGCTGATCGTCCTTCTGGGCGGCGCCTTTGCTGGCGTAACCGTCGAGCGTTTTTTGTCTCGAAAGCGCCGGCACGCATGGCGGGAGAGGAACCGATGGCGCTGGGAGCAGAGGCCGCGGGCAGCCACCGTTGAGAGCGAAAAGTGGGTACCGAAACCTGATACGGTCACGCCTAAACAACCTGACGCCGCCGATCAGCTGCGCATTGTTATGGCCGCCAACTTCACGATTCAACCGCTCCTCAATAAGAGCGAAGCGCGCGTCTTTAAGGAACTCGACCGCTTCGTGATTAGCTGTAATCCCGGGTGGCAGGTGATGGCGCAGGTGTCGTTAGGCGAAATTCTACGTTGCAAGGACGCGGACGCCTACCGCTGCATCAACTCGAAACGGGTCGATTTGCTGCTTGTGGACGAGGACTGCCAGCCTCGGCACGCGATCGAATATCAGGGTGGCGCGCATCATCAGGGCAGCGCTGCCGCGCGCGATGCGGTCAAGAAGGAGGCCCTACGGCGTGCCGGCATCAGCTATCACGAGGTTGTCGCCGGACAAACAACTCCTTCCGAGCTCAGGCAACTGGTGGAGAAGCTCGTAGAAAAGCCGAAAGCGGCCCAGTAGAAACCTGCGCGTGATCACGCTGCACGCAGGGCTGCCAAGCCGCCCGCGTGTGTACCGCCTCCGCCACTATGGGGCGAAGCGACCGTCTCAGTGAGCGAACATGAAAATCAGCCGAGCGTACTGCTTGGCGGCAATGGCCGCCCTCCAGACTTGCTGCGACGCCCGCTTCGCTCCGGCCGAGAATGACGCTCTTGATCGCCCTCTCGCATGGCCGCTGCCTCTGATGTAGCAAGAAGCCATGCGTGTCCTTCTCGTCCTGATCGCCTTCGGCATGATCGCGGTGCCGGCCCTGATGATGCTGGCGCGCGAGGAGCTGCCGCGTGCCCGGCGTGTCGGGCGGGCGCTCGTCGTCTTCCTGGCGCCGGCGGTGGCGCTCGGCCTCATCCACGGCGTGCCGGAGCTCGACGGGCGCGCGCTCAACAATCCGAACGCCTGGACGATGCTGCGGCTCGTTCTGACCGCGCTCGCCCTGATCCTGCCCTGGTGCCTCTATGTCTGGTTCACCGCGCGCCGTTGATGTCCTGAGACAGCCATGACCGAAGCCACCGACAAGCCGCCGATCGACCACGCCTTCACCGGCGACAGGCGCGGCGGCGCAGCCGACCCGACCTATGCGGGGGCGCTCTCCTTCATGCGCCGCCCGTACTCCAAAGACGTCACTGGCGCCGATCTCGTGATCTGGGGCGTACCCTTCGACCTTGCCGTCACCAACCGGCCGGGCACGCGCTTCGGCCCGCAGGCGATCCGCCGCGCCAGCGCGATCTTCGACGGCGATCCGCAATATCCCTCGGGCATCGATCCCTTCGCCCGCCTCGGCGCGGTCGACTATGGCGACTGCGCTCTGCCGCGTGGCGACCTGCCGGGCTGCGCCAGGGCCATCGAGACGGAAGCGGCGAGCATCCTCGGTGCCGGCGCTCATCTCGTCACATTGGGCGGAGACCATTTCATCACCCTGCCGCTGCTGCGCGCCCATGTCGCCCGGCACGGCAAGCTGGCGCTGATCCAGTTCGACGCCCATCAGGACACATGGGACGACGGCCCCGGCGGTATCGGCCATGGCAGCTTCGTGCTGGAGGCTGTGCGCGAAGGGCTGATCGATGTCGAGCGCTCCATCCAGATCGGCATCCGCACCGTGGCCCCGCGCGATTGCGGAATCGCCATGCTCGACGCCTACAAGGTTCACGAGCTCGGCGTCGCGGGTGTGGCGCAGCGCATCCGCGAGCAGGTCGGGCAGGGGGCTGCCTACCTCACCTTCGACATCGACGCGCTCGATCCTGCTGCCGCGCCCGGCACCGGCACGCCGGTCTCCGGCGGCCTCAGCGCGGAGCAGGCGCTGCGCATCCTCTGGGCCCTGCGCGATCTCGATATCCGCGGCATGGATGTCGTCGAGGTCTCGCCGCCCTATGACCATGCCGACATCACGGCCATCGCCGCCTCGACCATCGTGCAGCACCACATTCAGGCACTGGCGCTGAGAAAGGGCCGCTGAATCGGGCAGGGCGGTCGCGGAATCGACTTGCGAAGATTCCGCTGCAAGTCTCTTCTGCGACTCGCGTTTTGCCGCCTGCGGGCTCGGCCAGAGAGGAAATGCGATGACCGGGGCAGCCACCACCTCCGCTGCGAGCTTTCCGGCCGCACTCACCGCCCTGCGCAGCGCCCTCGCCGATGTCGCCAATGGCGATGTGCGGGCGATCAAGGCGCTCTATTCGCATAGCGACGAGGCCACCAGCTTCTATGGCTGGGGCGGTTACGAGAAGGGCTGGGAAGCGGTCTCCCGGCGCTGGGACTGGGCCGGCGAACAATTCAAGGGCGGCACCGTTTCCCACGAGAACGTCACGACCGTGGTCGGCGACCCGATCGCCCTCGTCACGGATATCGAGACCTTTGAAGTCGCGATGGCACCCGGTGCCGAGCCCTCGCGCTGGACCAACCGGGTGACCCATGTCTTCCGCTTCGAGGATGGCAGCTGGCGCCTGCTGCACAGGCACGCGAACCGGCTGGAGGGTCGCTATGAGCCGGCCGTGCGGCTTCGTGCGGCCGACGCGCCTGCAGGCGATTGACAGTTGCCCGCGACGCGAACATATACGCTGCCATGATCATTCGTTCGATCCGACGTCGCCCGTATGAGGCCGCCCCGGCGCGCCCGCGATGACGCTCGGCTATTGACCGAACGCCCGCGACCGCGCCGAGAAGCGCGGTTTTTTTATGCCTGAAATCCGAAATCGACAGTTTGCCTGCCCAGCACCGGGGGTCCTGATGAGCCAGAACCTGAAATCCATCTTCATCGACGGCGAAGCCGGCACCACCGGGCTCGGCATCCGCGAGCGCCTTGCAGCCGTGCCGGAAGTGGCCGTGAAAAGCATCGACCCCGACAAGCGCAAGGACCCCGCCGCCCGCAAGGACATGATGGCGGCCGTCGATCTCGTCGTGCTCTGCCTGCCGGATGATGCGGCGAAGGAATCCGTCGCGCTCGCCGACGCGCTGGGCTCCGACGCGCCCAAGATCGTCGATGCCGCCACGGCCCATCGCGTCGCGCCGGGCTGGGTCTATGGCTTCGCCGAGCTCGCTCCGGGCCATGCCGAGAAGATCGCCAAGGCCGATCGCGTCGCCAATCCGGGCTGCTATCCCACCGGCGCCATCGCGCTGCTGCGGCCGCTCGTCGATGCCGGGCTGATGGCGCAGGACCATCCCGTCACGGTCAATGCCGTTTCCGGCTATTCCGGCGGCGGCAAGTCGATGATCGAGGCTTACGAGACCGGTGTCGCGCCGGCCTTCGAGCTCTATGGCCTCGGTATGCGTCACAAGCACCTGCCGGAGCTGCAGGCCTATTCCCGGCTGACGCGGCGGCCGATCTTCGTGCCTTCGGTCGGCAACTTCCGGCAGGGCATGCTGGTCTCGATTCCGCTGCATCTCGATACGCTGCCCGGCCGGCCGAGCGTCGCAGATCTGCACCACGCCCTGGCCGAGCGCTATGCCGGCTCGACCTATGTCAGCGTGCAGCACCAGGAAGACATGGCCGGCAAGATCGAGCCGGAGGCGCTGAACGACACCAACAAGCTCGAGCTGCGCGTCTTCGGGCAGGATGATCTCGGCCAGGCGGTGCTCGTCGCCCGGCTCGACAATCTCGGCAAGGGTGCTTCCGGCGCAGCGGTGCAGAATATCCGCCTGATGCTCGGCCTGCCCGAAGGCTGAGCAGCCGGCATGGGCGCACGCCCAAAGGTTGTAATTGCCTCCCCGGTCCAAGGGAGGCAATATCCCTGATTGTGGGCCAGAACGGCTCGCAAGGGGGCTCCCTTGTCCATCAGCGAGTTCGAAAGCGCGTTGATCGACGGCATTTATGAAGCCGCGATCGTACCGGAAGGCTGGGCTCGCGTGCTGCGCGACACGGCCCGGCTCGCCTCTTCCCGCGAAGCACTGCTTGGCACCGTGCTGGAAGACGATGTCCGCCTCATCGCGTCCTCGGTCGACTTCGCCGAGCAATACGAAGAGATCCTGCGGCGCATCCCGTTCGAGGTAAACATTCGCGCCCAGCGCCTGCTGGCCCACGGCCGTTACGGCTTCATCACCGATCAGGATGTCTTCACCCGCGACGAAATCGCGAGCGAGCCAATCTACAAGGACATCCTGATCCCAGCCGGTCATGGCTGCGGCGTCGCCACCGTGATCCCGGCACCTTCCGGCGACATCACCATCGTCCATTGCGAGCGGCCCTTCGCCGATGGCTATGTCGATGCCGGCGCCATTGCCGCGCTCGACCGGCTGCGCTCGCATTTCGCACGTGCCGGGCTGCTCGGCCGCCGGCTGGCGATGGAGCGGGCGCATGCGGCCGCCCAGGCACTGGAGCTGATGGGGCTGCCCGGAGCGGTGTTGGGGCTGCATGGCAACGTCATCGACGCCAATGCGCTGTTCCAGGATCTGATGCCCGGCTCTTTCCAGGACCGCGCGGCCCGGCTGACGGCGACGCACGGTCCCGCTGATGAACTGCTCGCCGCGGCACTGATGACGCTGTCGCGGCCTGATCTGCCGCAGCCGGTGCGTTCACTGCCGATCCCGGCCCGACGCGGCGGCACACCGTTGGTGCTGCACATCTCGCCGATACGCGGGCGGGCGCGGGACGTCTTCTCCTTTGCCAGCGCGATCGTCGTCGCCACGCCCGTCATGGCAGGTAGCGGCCCTGAGGCCGGGCTGATCGCGGGCCTCTTCGATCTGACGCCGGCTGAGGCGCGCCTCGCCGCGACCATAGCGGCGGGCCATGCTCCGCGAGATGCCGCGGCGCGTCTCGGCGTGACCGAGGCCACGGCGCGCACGACGCTGAAGCGCATCCTGGCCAAGACCGGCACGCGCCGTCAGGCGGATCTCGTCGGCCTGCTCAAAAGCGCGGCCCTGCCACGCTGAGCACAAAAAAACGCCGGCGGTTGCCGGCGTTCCGTCGTCATCGCGAAGGGCAGGGCGCGGCAAGCCGCGCCCTCATCCGCTCAGCCCTTCCAGGGCAGGAACTTCTGCTTCTGCTCGCCGAGGCCCTCGATGCCCAGCGTCACGACCTCGCCGCCCTTCAGGAAGCGCGGCGGCTTGAAGCCGAGGCCGACGCCGGGGGGCGTGCCGGTGGTGATGACGTCGCCCGGATCCAGCCGCATGAACTGGCTGATGTAGTGGACGAGATAGGCGCAGCCGAAGATCATCGTCTTGGACGAGCCATTCTGCACGCGCTCGCCGTCGACTTCGAGCCACATGCCGAGATTCTGGACGTCCTTGACCTCGTCGGTGGTCACCAGCCAGGGACCGAGGGGGCCGAAGGTCGGGCAGCCCTTGCCCTTGGCCCACTGGCCGCCGCGCTCGATCTGGAACTCGCGCTCCGAGACGTCGTTGCAGACGGCGAAGCCGGCGATAGCGGCCATCGCGTCCTTCTCGGCGATATAGGAGCCGCCGTCGCCGATGATGATGGCGAGTTCGACCTCCCAGTCAGTCTTCACCGAGCCCTTGGGGATCTGCACGTCGTCATTGGGGCCGACGATGCAGCTCGGCGCCTTGTTGAAGAGGATCGGCTCCTTCGGGATCTCCGCGCCAGTCTCGGCGGCGTGATCGGCGAAGTTCAGGCCGACGGCGATGAAGTTGCGCACGTCACCGACGCAGGCGCCGATGCGCGGCGAGCCGGAGACCAGCGGCAGCGACTCAGGATTGAGCGCCTTGATCTTGGCGAGCGAGGCCGAGCTCAGTGCCTTGCCGGCGAGATCGGGAATGACGCCGGACAGGTCGCGCAACCCGCCCCTGGCATCGAGAAGGGCCGGCTTCTCCTGGCCGGCTGCGCCGTAGCGGAGCAGTTTCAAGGTGTTTCCCCCGTTTCAAACGATCTAAATGGGTGCGGGCACCTGAGCGGATGCCGGCCGGAAACACAAGCCCGTCCTCACGCATGGCGCACCGGCGGCCAGGGGGTGGCCAAATTTGTTGCCCGAATGCAACGGCTTGGCCCAAAGCGCCCTTGCCCTTGCGGCAGGGTTAAGGAGGGCCTCGGCCGCAAAACCGACGATAGTTCTTATATAAACTATCCTTTTCCCAAGACGGGCCGGCTTGCGGGACGGGAAATCGGTCGTTTTCTCGGGATTTCTTGAATTGTGGCATCAAATCGGGCCGTCCCAAGGCTCGGTCGGGGCGTTGAAGGCGGGATTGCGGCCGGAAAACGCCCGGTTATGCTCCGAATCAAGCGAGGTGTTGGAGCCTCGGATAAAGGGATGGACTCGATGAAGGGCCTTGTTCGTACTGCCGCTGCCGCCACGGTATCCGTCTGCGCTCTTCTGGCGGCGGGAGCCGCCTCGGCGAGCTCATTTGCGATCCGCAGCGGCCAGGGAGCCGAGGGCCTCGGCATGGCCTATGCCGGCGCGGCTTCTGGCGGCATCGGCATGGCCGGCACGGCCTGGAACCCGGCGGTCATCACCATGTTCCCGGGCCGGCACAGCAATTGGAACTTCACCTATCTCAACGCCAATGCCGACTACCAGATGACCTCGCCCTCGCGCGTCGGCGGGCCGAACGCCCCGGCGCCGCTGAACCCGATCCAGCTCGGCACCGGCAATATCGGCGGCGACGGCGCCTTCATCCCCGCTTCCGCCAGCGCCTGGCAGCTGACCGACCGGTGGTGGATCGGCCTAACCACGGGCGCGCCCTATGGTCTGCGCTCGAAGCCCGATAATCAGGCCCATTCGGCACAGATCTACGGGCGTTCGGCCAAGGTCGTGACGTTCAACGTTTCGCCGACGGTCGGCTACAAGGTCAATGACTGGCTCTCGGTCGGCGCCGCGCTCCAGATCCAGTATCTCAGCGCCAAGCTGAAGCAGGCTGGCGGCCTCCTTCCCACGGCTGCTCCCGTCATTCTCGAAGGCGATACGATCGATTTCGGTTATCGCGTCGGTTTCACCCTGACGCCCTTCGAGGGAACCAATATCGGCTTGGCCTATCGTTCTTCGATCGGCCAGACGCTGGAGGGGTCGCTCGCCACGCCGACGCCTCTGGCCCGCTTCCCGGTCAAGGCCAACCTGAACCTGCCCGACTCGGTCGTCGCCGGCGTTTCGCAGGTGATCAACGAGCAGTGGCAGGTCCATGCCGGCGTCGAGTGGACCAACTGGAGCCGCTTCCGGAACATCCCGATCGTCAGCCAGCTCAACGGGCTCCCGGTCAACAGCCTGAACTTTCAGTATGACGACGCCTGGTTCTTCAGCGGCGGTGTCGAGTACAAGTACAGCAAGGACCTGACGCTGCGCGCCGGCATCGGCTACGAGCTGTCCGCGGTCAACGACCGCAACCGCACCATCTATATCTCGGACAATGACCGGCTGTGGCTCAGCGCCGGCGCGAGCTATCAGCTCACCGATCGGGTCCGGGTCGACGTCGGTTATACCTATATCGACGTGAAGAAAGCCTCGGTGAACTACGGCCCGACGCATCCGCAGTTCAACCCGGCCGCGCCGGTCTACTACACGGCCGAAGCCAAGCCCTACATCCACATCGCCTCGGTCGGCATCACCTATAACTGGGACGACCCGAAGCAGACCGTTCCGGTCCAGCCGGTCGTTCGGAAATACTGAGAAGACCTGTCACGGAATACGAAAGCCGGCCTTTGGGCCGGCTTTTTTGTTTCGGAGCCCGTGCTGCGAGGGAAAGCAATCGGGCCCGGATGTCGAAGCAGCGCTGCTGCGCCGAAGAGTTGCGCAGCGGGGCGAGCCTCAAATCTTCGACGACCGGGGACTTATTTGGATCTGCGGGCGATCGGCAGGCATCGGCCATAGGCCGACGCCCTTCAACCAGCCAGTTGCAGCTCAATAAGGATGGCGATCCTTCTTGTTCATCCACGCCTCATAGGCCTTGAGGCCGATGTCGCGCTCGAAGTTCTCGCTCACCTTGATCCGCCGGTCGCCCCACGGCTTCGCGAAGTCCTCATACTGGAAGGCGTCGTCGAAGCCGATCGCGCTGGTGTCCTTCAGGCTGGCGGCGAAATGGACGTGGTCGATGCGGGACCAGTAGATCGCGCTCATGCACATCGGGCAGGGCGCGCCGTTGATGTAGATTTCGCAGCCCTTGAGCATGCGCGCACGCTCCGGCACAGGGTCGGGCGATCCGGCCTCGCGCGGGATCATTTCCAGGATGGTGCCGGCGCCATAGTCGCTGCCGAGCAGTGCCTTGGGATTGAGGCGGGCCGAAGCATCCATGATCGCGGTGATCTCGGCATGGAAGACCGGGATGCCGGTGAGCAGCACGCGATTCTGGCCGCGCCCGATGATCTCGCCATCCTTGACGATGACGGCGCCGAAGGGGCCGCCCCAGCCCTTCTCGACCGACTCGATCGCGAGGCGCGTCGCCTCTTCCATGAACTTGCGCTTCTCGGGCGAGGGCGTGGCTGCTACGGCCTTGGCTGCGGGGAAGCCAGCCGCGCCGGCCGCACCGAGAGCGATGGCGGCCGTGAAGAACTGGCGGCGGCTCGGATCCTCCGGCGCATCGCAGCAGAATTCATGAGCCGTGGCGCAGGAGCAGTTCGGCATAGCGTTCCAACCTTCAGTCTCAAGCCAACTCGAGCCGAGCACGCCAGCGTGCCAGGCGACAGTTCCCGCGGGCCCTGCCATTGCGGCAATTAGCGGGCAAATACTGTGGTCGAGTTAATTCAAACTGTTGGTTGCGGTGGAATCGACGCAACGAATTCTATGTCATCCGCCGTCAGTCGTGGGGGCAAGTTGAAGGCACGCGGTCGTTCGCTTCTAGGCGATCACCTTCTGTAGACAGACCACTGAGGTGTTTCGGTATCCGAGACGCTCATAGAATTCGATGACACCCGAGTTGTCGCCGCGAACAAGGAGGTTGAGCTTCCAAATCCCACGCGCGCGGAGCCACTCTTCAGCAGCTTCCATCATCGCGCGCCCCAGACCAGCGCCTTGCTGTTCGGGTTCGACAGCGACGTAGTAGACCCAGCCCCTATGGCCATCCTCACCGACCTGAACGGTTGCGACAATCATGCCATCTCGTTCGCCGACAAGGATGGTGGAATGGCTTCCTTGGCGGCACAGCTCGATGTCGCGCCGCGGATCATTCCACGGCCGGGTCACCCCCGCGGCAGTCCAGACACGCACGACCTTCTCGATATCTCTGTCCTCGATGGCCCTAATCTTCAAAGCCTTCCCCTCTGCACAGGCTGCCGCGGCAGGTTCTCGCGCCCGTAGCCTTCAGCCGGCAAATGAATATTCGAAATGGTGGTCATCAGTTGATCGGATCGAATGCCAGTGGTGGGGCGGACGCTGCCCCTTGGTGTCGGTTCCGCGCTCTGGGTATGGCTGCTAGTATAATCTCGGGCTGACTGCAGAGTAGCGGGGAACAACCGGACGAAAACGGATCCAAAAAACGCCAAAAACGACGGGAGGACCAACGATGCGCAGAACATGTGTCGAGCTTGTCGCCGCCGCTGGGCTGCTGGTGCTAGCCGCGAGCGCGGCTGATGCCCAGCCCGCCCAGATGACCTTCTTCGTCGCCAGCGCCGGCTCCGGTAAGGGCGCCGACCTCGGGGGTCTCCAAGGCGCGGATGGGATCTGCCAGCGCCTCGCTCAGGCGGTCGGTGCCGGCAGCCGGACCTGGCGGGCCTATTTGTCGACGCAAGCCGTGGGCGGGGCGGCTGCCGTCAATGCACGCGATCGTATCGGCGCCGGTCCCTGGCGCAATGCCAACGGGGCGGTGGTCGCCACCAGCGTCGCCGATCTGCATGGCGGCGCGGCGAACCTCACCAAGCAGACCGCGCTCACTGAGAAAGGCGAGGTCGTCAATGGCGGCGGCGATACGCCCAACACCCACGACATCCTGACGGGTTCGCAGGCGGACGGCACGGCCTTCGGCCCGGGCGAGGACCGCACCTGCGGCAATTATACCAGGAGCGGCACGGAAGGCGCGGTGATGGTCGGCCATCATGACCGCAGGGGCCTCGATGACTCGGCGGCCGCGAAATCCTGGAACATGTCGCACCTCTCGCGCGGCGGCTGCAGCCAGGATGCGCTGAAGAGCACCGGCGGCGCCGGCCTGCTCTATTGCTTCGCCACCAATTGAGGGCCGCCGGGCGGAGGTCAGTCTGCGATCGGCTTTGGTGGGCAGCCGGCATCGCGGGCCGCACGGAACCACGCCGTCATTCCGTGGCGGGCCGAAGGCCTGCGCCCGGAACCCATGAACACGATGGCTAACCAGATCGCGTCATGCTCGCCCTTGTGGCGAGCATCCATGTCTTGAACACCGCCCTCGATACAGGAAGGCGTGGATGGCAAGCCCGACAATGACGGCAAGCGTCGTGGCCGCGAGTCCCGGACTCGGGCCTTCGGCCCGCCGCGGAATCACGACGCGGCTGCGTCCGACATGCCGCGCGCGGCACGCGGCCGGCACATGATCGCCGAGTGCCCGATTGTCGCATCGTGCATCGTCGAGAAACGTCGTCACAAAGTCGCCGAACTTCCTAATCATATCGCCTGTCGCGAACCGAGTATCACCCATCAAAATCGGAACGAGATAGTTTTGTTGAACAAGAAAAATAGCTGACGATCCTGCTATACGTCGCATAGATCCGGAATGTCTCTCGTTCCGATCACATAAATCCTTCCCTTCGATCTCTCTCGTGAAATAGATCGTTATCTCGGCTCGCCCATCCCATCGCGGATGGCGCCAGAGCGCTCGCGCTCGGCTGCCCTTATCCCCCTGGAGATATCCTATGAAGCGCCTCGCCGCGCTGGCGCTGATCGCGCTGGCGGCTTTTGTCCAGCCGCTGGCCGCATCCACCCCCCCGACATCGCTCATCCTCTCGGGCGTCGCCGTCGTGCTCGACGGAAACACGCTGGCGAAGGAGCAGCGCTGCCTCGCCGAGGCGGTCTATTTCGAGGCCCGTTCGGAAGGGCTGGAGGGTGGTATCGCCGTCGCCCAGGTCGTGCTGAACCGGGTCAAGAGCGGCAGCTATCCCGGCTCCGTCTGCGGCGTCGTCTACCAGAACCGCCACCGCTATCTCGCCTGCCAGTTCTCCTTCGCCTGCATGGGCAAGTCGCTGCGTATCAAGGAGCCCAGGCAATGGGAGGTGGCGGTGCGGATCGCGCGCGATGTCTACGAGGGCCGGATTTATCTCGCCGAGGTCGGCTCTTCGACGCATTACCACGCCGATTATGTCCAGCCGGATTGGGCGAAGAAACTGAAGAGAATGGACGTGATTGGTCGACATATCTTCTACAGCCGAGAAGTGAGCGGCTGATGGCGCAATTGTGACACGAAGGATCATATGGCATCACCGGGCCCCAGCCGGGATCAACCGGGATTGTGCGGGATCAGGCGGAAAGCGGCGGCAATCCAAGGACTTGTCCGGGCGGCGGCGCTGCAGCCATTGCCATTTGATCCTTCGCGACCTTGCGGGCTTGAAATCGGGAAAACCAGAAAGCCGGAAGTCCCGCCCGCTGATAAGTCGTTGAAAAGTCGTAGGCAGGCTCTGCGGAACTCGGAACAAAATCGTCAGGGAGCGCATCTCGCTTCCGAGTTCCGAAAAACGACATAATATCAAGGCGATGCACACAAAGTTTGGGCATCATGCCCGATCTCGAACTCGGAAGCGAAAACCGCCCTTCAAGGCCGTCTCAAATCTCCCTTCCGCCGGTCGTTCGCTCGATCCCATACCGCGCCGCGGTCGCCCGACGCGCAAGCTCGGCGGCATCCGGGCGGTCGATCTTGAGGTAACGCGGGTCCACGGGCAGATCGATGCGCAGCCCGCCGAAATCGGTCACGAAGGCGTCGGCAACCTCCCTCGAGCAGAAGCACCAGCGCATCGCGCGATGCCCGCTCCTCGAGACGTGGTCGTGGAGCGCGGCCCAGCGGTACATGATGTCCCAGGCATTGCCGAGCCCGGTATCCGGCACCACGATCTCGACCTGGAAGGGGTGCGTCTTGTCGCGCAGCCGGTTCGTGACCTCGCCCTTGCGCCTCACCATGGCGGCGCCCACCGGAGCGCCTGGCGCGAGCGCTGCGCGTGTTCCTGGTTATCCCCAGTCTGCACCGACCTCTCCGTTCCTGACTCCAGCTGTCATAGAACGCACTTGAGAACAAAACAAGAACACGCTTCGATCAGGTGACCCGGCAACAAGGACCGGGGGCTAACAGGAGCGCGTCATGAGTAAGCCTCGCCCTAAGCGAGAAACCGTCGAACATCTCACCTATTACGTCGTCCAAGCCTTCAAGGCGGTGAAGGGCGGAAGGGGCAACATCTCTGCCGATGATCCGATGCCGGCGAGCGATCACGACCATGCGATGCGGCTATTCGAGCGCTACAAGCCCATTCGGGCCGGCGTCGTCGCATTCCGCCGCACCGGGGATCCGGCGACCGGCGATTACGAGGACGCCGTGATCCTCGCCCGGCATGGAATCCTGCCGGCCGAGGTCGATGGCATGATCGATGAAAGCGAGATCCAGGTCGATAGCTGGGAGCTGGGTGAAGGCGATTTGAGAGTCGCTTGATAGATAGCAGAACGGCGGCCACTGGCCGCCGTTTTCTCAGTCGACGAAGCCGTAAGTCTTAGCCACCCGGCGAGTCTGTGTGCAGTGGGCGGTCCTAGCCGAGACGGACATGCCCTTGATCTGCATTTCCTGTCCCGCGGTCATTAGGGTCAGGGTCGATGCGAAGCTAAGATCGTCAGCGCGCACCCGCTTTTCGATGAAGGCGCTGATTGCGTTTTGGTTGAACTTTAGCCCGCAAATCTCCTCTGAAGCCAGAACTGAGCCGAGCTCGTTGGCTAGCGTCATGGACTTGAGATCCTGAGCAGGCGCAGCGGATGCCGTGGCCGTTAAGGCCATCACGATGAGCGAGCGCATCAGGCCACGCCAACCACAGAGCGCTTTCCAAAGAGCGCAAGAATTCCGCCCACTAGGGCCAGGACCATGAAGATCGCCACCAGCGTACCGCCGAGCACGGCGCCTGCGACCGCGCAGAGGATCAGCAGCACACCGGGCCACCGCGTCGTCGCATTCATGCAGATCGCACCCAGCACGATCGTCAGAAACGAAAAGGCTATGCCGCCCCAGCCCAGATTGACGACGAGCTGAGCGTCCTTCGCCTCAAGCGCCGATCCCGCGCCGCCGACCATCAGTGTCACCAATGCAGCAACGACGCCGAATATCCCGGCGATCAGCGCGATAATTCCCCCTGCCTTCTTCATCTCAGCCTCCTAGATCTCTCCGCCAGCCCAAACGACCTTCCCCGCCACCCTCAGCGCCTCGGCATCTGGCGGTGACAAGGTCTCGGACGCGTATCTTTCATTGTCGCTGATCAGCACGATTGAGTTCTGCCAGCCGATCGCTATGCGCTTGATCCGCACATTCGGTCCGTCGACTAGGACGTAAATCCCGTCCTTCCGCGCGTGCTCTACGCGGGTATCGACTAGGCAGACCGCGCCGTCCGGAATGGTCGGCTCCATGGAATCACCCCGCGAATCGATAAAGCGCGCCGCTGAATCAGGAACCCCCAGCCGATCGAGCCAGGTCCGCGGAAACGGCAGCCTGGCAATCTCGAAAGGTAGTGGATTCTCAACCCCTGGACCCGCGGCCGCCACGACGTCTAGCAGCGGGATGAATGCCACGCTCAACAAGAGCGGCAGCATACGGTGCTCGTTTGCCGTCAACATCTGCTCGTTATCCGCAGAGCTTTCCATCTCGCCCTTTGGCCTGATGTGACGAGCGCCGTCCTCCCCAAATACCAGCCAGTCCAGCGATGTTCCCGTCATCGCGCAGAGACTCGCCACCGGGTGCAGGGGAGCGCTGGCCCTTCCATCTCTCCATTTAGCGAGCTGCTCGGCCGAAAAGCCGATTAGTGCAGCCGCCTTTTTAGCGGTTCCGATGCGCTCAAAAACGATTTGAAGTCGCTCTTTGAAGCCTTCGTCAGCGGAGATCTGCGGTGTGTCTGCTGATTGTTCAATCATGGAGCTTGCGTATCGCCAAAAAACGAGTTACGGTATCTTTCGTTACCGAGAAGGTTAACAGAAGGCGGGCCAACCCGCCAATTGTCGAGGTCCCATGCACGAAGCCGATATCCTCGCTGCTGTTCGAAAGACGCGGTACCGCTTTTTGCCGAAGATCGCAGAGCGATATGGCGTTTCGGACGTTGCGCTACGCGCCGCCTTTCGTCGACCTCAACTCGCTGCGGAGCGAGCGATTTCCAAGGCGACCGGCATTCCGCTTCACATTCTCTGGCCTTCCCGCTGGTCGCCGTCCGGTGAACGTCTCGTCCGCCGCGGCCTCAAGAGGGCCGCCTGATGAGCCTGCTCGCCACTCTCGCCGCAGGTTCGCCTGTCTTCCTCGCCCCGGTTGCTGCGATCGATGCGACCAAGCGTCTTCGGCCGGTCGACGATGCTCACGCTCAGCTGATTGCGGCCTCCATGAACGAAAGCGGGTTGATCCAACCCGTGGTCGTTCGCGCCGATGCCTCTGGCAACGGGCTGCGGCTGGTTGTCGGCGGACATAGGCTCCGCGGCGCCACGATCCTCGGCTGGGAGGAGTTGCCCGCTATCCTGATCGAGGCGACGGACGACGAAGCCCGGCAGATCGAAATCGATGAGAACCTTGCCCGCAAGGAGCTCACGGTGCTCGAACGGGCAGAGTTCCTGGCCGAGCGGAAGCGCGTTTACGAGACGCTCCACCCCGAAACGGCCAGTGGCAAGGCCAAGAAGCCGAAAACCGAAAAAGGAAAGGTCGCCAACTTGGCGACGTTTGCCCGGTTCTCGAAAGATGCCGCGAAATCAACGGGCTTGGGCGAACGCACTATCCAGCGTTCCGTTGAACTCGCAGGCAAGCTCATGCCTGACGCCGTTGCCATCATCCGCGCCACCAAGGTCGCCGACAACCAAGCGCAGCTGCAGGCTCTGGCCGAGCTCGATCCTGAGCATCAGGTGACGGTTGCGAGGCTGATCGCAGCCCAGGCCGCGACGAATGTCGCCAAGGCCCGCGTCATCGCAGGCTTCGTCCCCGAGGGCGGCGCTGTCCGCGAGGCGGATCGCTTGCTCGTTCGCATCGAGCCAATGTTGCAGCGCATGTCGATTGCCGATCTGAAGGCGCTCGCCGGCATGGTCGCGACCCGCATCGCGGCGCTGACGCCCCCGGCCAAGCCGGCAAAGCCGAAGAAGGCCGCCGACGCGTGAAGCACTGGCTGACCCCCGCCGAAATCGCAGCCCTCGCGCTGCCTGGCCTGCCCAACAGCGATCGGGGCGTCCGGATGCTCGCCGAGCGCGAGGACTGGGCCCGTTTCGCGGTGCTCTGCCGGCAGCGCGCAGGTCGCGGCGGCGGGCTCGAATACCACGTCAACCTGCTGCCGGTGCCCGCCCGCCTCGCGTATTTCGGCGCCGAGGCGCCGGCACCGGTCGCGGGCGGCGAGATCCAGGCGGCGCCGGAGCCGCGGGCCGCCACCGGCAAGGCGACGCTGCAGCTCGATGCGCGTCTCGCCGTACTGGGCGCGCTCAAGGCGTTCACCCGCTCCTGCGAGATGAAGCAGACCGTCGCGATCGGCTATTTTGTCGACCTCTACAACCTCGGGAAGATCGAGCTACCGAACTGGGCGGCGTCGGTGCTGCCACGCCTGTCGACCCGCAGCGTCCTGCGCTGGCTCTCGGCCTCGCGGGAAGGCGACACGGACCGGCTGGCCGTGGACCGCGGTGCCGGCCGGCGTGGCCAAGGCGTGCTGGATGCCGCCTTTGACGGAGAGATCAAGCACTTCGCCGTCGCGGTCCATTCCTTCAACGAGCTCTACTCGGCCCGCCAGATCCACGAGACCGTCGACCAGGAGTTCGGCTCGCGTCTCGCCGAGGCGGGGCTGCAACTGCCGGGCCTGCGTGCGTTTGAACAGCGCTTCAAGGCCTGGAAGCAGGAATATGCGGCTGGCCTGCTCAAGATGATGGATCCGGACGGCTTCCGCTCGAAGATGCGGACCTCCGGCAGCTACGCGCATATGGCGCCGCATCTCAACGCCCTCTGGCAGATCGACGCCTCGCCGGTCGATGCACTCTGCACGGACGGCCGTCACTCGATCTATGTCTGCATCGACGTCTGGTCGCGGCGGCTGATCCTGTTCATCACCAGGACACCGCGCTCCGAGGCCGTGCAGCTGCTGATGCGCAAGGCCATTCTGGCCTGGGGCATCGCAGACGCGGTGAAGACGGACAACGGCTCCGACTTCACAGCGCGCGCGACGGTGCGCCTCTTCGCCAAGCTGCAGATCGAGCCGATCCGCTCCGCGGCCTTCTCGCCCTGGCAGAAGGGCTACGTCGAGCGCCACATCCGCACCTTTCAGGCGGATTGCGCGACCATGTTGCCCGGCTTCGTCGGCCACAACGTCGCCCAGCGCAAGAAGATCGAGGGCCGCAAGGCCTTCGCTGCCCGCCTCGGACAGCAGGAGAACGAGGCCTTCAGCGTCTCGATGACAGGCGCGGAGCTGCAGCAGATCGTCGACCAGTGGGCGGCCGGCATGTACGAGCAGCGAGAACACGGCGGCATCGGCAAGATGACGCCTTTCGCGCGCGCAGCCTCGTCGCGGCAGCAGATCCGCACGGTCGATCCCGATGCGCTCGCCACGCTGCTGATGCAGGCGCCGAAGGGCGACGGTTATCGCACCGTCACCAAGAGCGGCATCCGCGTCGACGACTTCTTCTATCTCTGCCCCAGCGTCCTGCCCGGTGACCGCGTCTTTCCGGTCATGGATCCCGACGACAAGGGCACGGTCTGGCTCTTCGCCGATGAGAGCAGGGACCGTCTGCTCGGCCGCGCCACCAACGCGACAGTCGCCGGCGTCGATCCGGCCGCCCTTCTCGCCGAGACCCGCGAGACCCAGCGGCGGACCATCGACGAGCAGACGGCGGAGATCCGCAAGCTGACACGGAAGCGGGTGACCCAGCGCACCGTGCTGGAGAACCGGCTGGCGCGAGCCGCCGAGCAGTCCGGCAATCTCGTGGCCTTCCCGCCGCGCACCGAACAGCACAGCACGCCAGCGCTCGATGCGGCGGTCGAAGTCGCAGCGCTTCGCCGGGGTGAGGCCCCGGCCGCCTCGGCCTTATCCGAGGCCGCGGCTGCCCGTCATCGCGAGCTGCTCGAGGAGGCCGCCGCGGCCGTTGCCCCGGCCAAGGTGACGCCCCTGCGCCAGCAGGAGACGCCGCGCCAGCGCTTCCGCCGGGCGCTCGACATCGAGGTCGCGATCGCCGCCGGCGATCCAGTCGACACCGCCGATGCCGTCTGGCTCGGCTCCTATCAGACCAGCGCGGAATACCGGGCCGAGAAGGCCCTGCGCGAGGAATTCGGGGAGGCGGCGTTGCGTTGACGCCACCCAAGAACAACCCCGGCGAACCGGGGCGGAAAACGTCGTCTCGAAGGAAAAATGCATGAGCACCGGAACTTCACACAAGCCCAAGGGAACGCTGGCCCCGCTCAAGAACGTGGCGGCGATGTTGACGCTGGCAGAACGACTGATCGAACGCGCGCCGCACCTCCCCGGCCTCGGCGTCTTCAATGGCTATTCTGGCTACGGCAAGACCTTCGCCGCGATCTACCTGCAGAACAAGAAGGACGCGCTGCGCGTCGAGATCGGCGACAGCTGGACCCGGCTGACGCTGATCCGCGCCATCATGAAGGAGCTCGGCGTCCACGATCCCAAGGGGACCGTGCCGAAGCTCACCGAGATGGCGATTGAGCGGCTCGCGATGCCCGGCCACCCGCCGCTGCTGATCGACGAGGCGGACAAGGCCGTCGACAAGGGCTTCATCGAGATCATCCGCGAGATCCACGAGGCCACCCAGGTGCCGATCATCCTGATCGGCGAGGAGGAGCTGCCCTCGAAGCTGCAGCGCTCCGAGCGCACCCATAACCGCGTGCTCGAATGGGTCGCCGCCCAGCCTTGCGACCTGGAGGATACCCAGCTGCTGGCGCGGCTCTTCGTGCCGGAGGGCCTGAGCTACTCGGACGACTTCCTGGAGCGCAACCGGCACAAGTCGGCCGGCCGGGCTCGCCGCATCACGGTGAACATCGAGAAGGCGATCGAGTGGGCCCGCGTCCACAACATCGCCAATCTCGACTCCTTCCCGGACAGCGAGTTCTACACCGGCGAGCCCCCGGCGCGCGCGCGGAGGGCGGCATGAAGCGCGTCCTGCCGAGCGCGGGCCTTTCCGGCCCGCAGCACTACTGGAAGATGATGGCCGAGCTCTCGGCCAAGGGCGGCTTCACGGTCAGCGACGTTCACAAGCTGACCAACGGCCGGTCCCGCGCGACCGTGAAGAGCTATGTGATCTTCTGCGCCAAGCAAGGCTTCGTCGAAGCGATCGGCGAGCGGCCGACCAGCGTCCCGCCTTCAATCATTTACAAGGTGCGGGATCGCCGCATGCCGGCACCGGTCCAGCGCCGCGCGAACTTTGCAAGCAGCCAGGGCCGGCGTTGCCAGCAGATGTGGACGGCGATCAGAGCGCTCAAGCTCTTCACCATCCGCGAGCTGGCCGTCGCGGCGACGACATCCGAGATCGTCGTGGGAGAGAAGCGAGCACGGGAATACGTCCAGCTGCTTCTCCGGGCCGGCTATGTCGCCGAGATCGGACAGCGCACCCGTCGCGGCCAGCAGGCTCGCTGGAAGCTGATGCCGGCCTGCAATACCGGCCCGCTTGCGCCTGCCACGCTGGAGCGCGGCGCTGTCCTCTACGACCGCAATTTGGGGCGAGCCGTTAACGTTACCGCGCCCGAAACGGCCGGGAGGGCGGCATGAGCAAGCCCGATCAGCTCGCCCGCGCCCGTGCTGCCTGGGGGGAGAGCATCCCGGCCGAGGTCGTCGCGCTCGCCATGGCCTGCAAGGCGCGCAGCTCGCGCGCTGTGGCCCAGCAGCTCGGCTATTCAGATGCCGTCATCAGCTACGTGCTGTCCGGCAAATATCCGGGCGACCTTCCCAAGGTTTTCGCCAAGATCCGCGGCGCCCTCATGGGCGAGACCGTGATGTGCCCGATCCTCGACGAGATCGGCCGCGACCGCTGCCTCACCGAGCAGGCCAAGCCCTTCGCCGCAACCAATTCGATGCGCGCCCGGCTTTTTCACGCCTGCAAGACCTGCCCCAATCGCCAGCAGAAGGATGTCGCCTAGATGTTCGCCGCTTCGCTCAAGCTCCTGGCGGTCACGGCCGCCGTGCTAGGCCCCTTCCTGGCCGGCGCCTCGCTCTCGGTCACAGTGCCGGAAGTCAAGGCGTTCTTCGTCCTCGCCGGTTGCGGCGTCGGCCTTGCCGGCCTGTTTGGCTTCGCTGGCATCGAGTCCGGCGAGCGGCGCCAGCTCGATCGCCATCTCGGGCGGGAGCGCTGAGCCATGGAGCGGTTCACCGAGAAGCTCCTCGCTGCGGATCTGCGCGAGCTCCGCGATCTCTTCCGCAAGTATGTCAGCTCGCATTCCCGGCCCTCGATCGACGCCTGCCGCGAGCTCACCGTCTCGCTCTCCCTCCTGGCGGAGAAGGCTGACGTCTTGGAGGCTCGCGCTGCCGTGGCAGAAGAGCTTGAGGCTGTTGCGCGCGATCTCGACATGGTCGCGAGCGCCGCGGCTTCGCCGGCCCTTCAAGCCGCATTGAAGGCCGAGCAGGCAGAGCTCCAGCGCGGGCTCGACGGCGGTACGCCGCGCGGCAGCCTGGCGGAGCTGGCGGCGCCGATCGGCGCAAGCAACGTCCTCGCCTTCCCAGTGGCACCGCGGCCGCGCCCGCTCGACAGCGGAGACGCCGCGTGAGCGAGCTCCCCGTCAGCCTCGGCCAGATCATTGCCGCCGTCGAGGTCGCGTCCGGCTTGACGCGCCGCGAAATCCTATCGGACCGGCGAGCACCCGAGCTCATTGCAGCCCGGTTCACGCTCTTCTGGCTGGCGTCCAAGCTGACCACGCTGTCGACGATCCGGATCGGCGATGCGACGCGCCGGGATCCATCGACCGTCTGGCACGCCATCCAGCGGGCGGAGGAAGAGCGCGCTCGCGATCCCGAGTTCCGGGCCGCGACCGATGCGCTCTTCACGACCCTGCTCGAGTTGGAGCGCGCCGGCCATCTTAATTTGGCCGCGGCCGTCGATCCGATCGCGACAGCCCGGCGCGTGCTCGCCCGGCCGGAGCGCGAGGCGGTGCGCGTGTCCACCGCCGAAATCATCGCGCTCTGCCGCGTCGTCGTCGATGCCGCCGACCAGGGCGACGTCCCTCCGCCTTTCGAACCTTCCCCCAACCCGGAGTCCAAAGATGCAGCCTGAGACTGCCGAAAACGCCTTGCCGACCGGCGCCGTCAACGTCGGCGGCAAACTCTACATGCCCGATGCGAAGGGCGCGCTGATCCCGCTCGAGGCGGTGAAGCCCGCCGACAAGCTCGAGGACGAGATCGTCCGCAAGGTGATGTCGTTCGCGGAGGCGCTCTCGGCGCAGGTGGCCCGCTTCAAGGGCCACACCTTCGCCGACCTCAACAGCTTCCAGTCGCTGCTCGAGCAGGACTACGGCGCGCGCGCCGGTGGCCCGAAGGGCAACGTCACCTTCCAGACCTTCGACGGCCTGATGAAGGTCCAAGTCCAGATCGCCGATCAGATCTCGTTCGGGCCGCAGCTGCAGCAGGCGAAGAAGCTGATCGACGAGTGCCTCCTGGCCTGGGGCGCCGATAGCGGGCCGGAGCTGCGCGCCCTGGTCAACCGCGTCTTCAGCGTTGAGAAGGAGGGCCAGATCAACAAGGCTGAGCTCTTCTCGTTGCTGCGCGTCGGCATCGAGGACGAGCGCTGGAAGCGCGCCATGGATGCGGTGCGCGACGCCATCCGCGTCACGGGCACCAAGGAATACATCCGCTTCTATCGCCGCAATCAGGCCTCGGGCCCCTGGCGCGCGGTCACCATTGATCTCGCAGCGGCGTGAGGGCGCCATGCGGGGCTTCAAGAGCAGGATCGACATAGGGCGCCTGGCCGAGCTTCGCGAGGAGCGCGGCTGGTCGGTCAAGCGCATCGCCGCGGAGCTCGGCATCTCGCCCGGCGCCGTCTCCTGGCAGTGCCTGCGCCATGGCATCGAGCATCCAGGCACGCGGCTGCGGGCTAGCACGCTCAAGGCCGGCACCGTCTATCAGCGCTGCGGCTACCAGGTGCGCCCCTATACGCCGGAGGAGGATGCCGTCCTCTCCGAAATGGCGCTCGCCCGCGCCAGCAACTCCGAGATTGCCCGCCGACTTGGTCGGAAGCCGAATTCGATCGCGGGCCGCCTCATGACGCTCGCCCGCCGCGAGGCGATCGCGGAGGAGGCCGCTTGATGAAGCCCATTCTTTACATCCGGGCCGATGGTCGCGGCGCCCTGACTATCACCGTCCTCGCCATCGTCATGGTTGCCGGAATCTTCGCCGGAGCGATCGCCACCGGGACGTCGCTGGCGGCCGCCTTCTTCTTCGCCTCGCTCGTCGTCATGGTGGTCGCCGAAGCCCGCCAGCGCCTCGAGCAGTTCGGCTCGATCGAGGACGCGCGCCGCGAGCTCGACCGGATGGAGCGGGAGGGCCGCCGGTGAGCGTCCTCCTTTCCCGCGCCCGCTCCGGCCAGTGCCGCGCGATCGTCTGTGAGGCCGTCGAGCCGCCGTCACTCAAAGGCGACGCCTTCGGCAAGGCCCGGATCTGCGGCGAGCCCGTCTCCGGCCTGACCTCCTACTGCGCCGTACACGTCGTCGGCATGTACCAGCCGGGCCCGCGCCCCAGCTTCGCCGGCGAACCCAGCATCAAGAGCCGCCAACCGGCGGTCGAAACCCAGCCCGATCTTCTGGAGGCCTTCGCATGAACGCATTCGTTGACTTCGACGAGGCCGGCTTCCTCGAGCTTCAGCCGGCGGCCAAGGGCCAGCGCCGCGTCGATCTGCGCCTTGCCTTCTCGCGGATGCGCTCGGCCGAGCGCCTCCTGCTGATCTTCCGCAACGAGATCCTCGATGAGATTGGCGGCCCCCGCTACGACGTGGCGTGGAATGCGGCAAAGCGCATGCTGCTAGTCAAGTCCGGCCCGCAGGCGCGTTTCGAGGCGCATGCCTATCCGAAGGGAGGCGCCTCGCGCATCACCGTGCCTGTGCCGGCTGGCCTGGTCTTCTCCGACGATCGCATTGAGCCGGAATTCTATGTCGACGCGATCGGCAAGCGCTTGCTCGTCGAGGTGCCCGTGGAGTTCGGCCGGCGCCTCGCGCTGCCGGCCCCGTCTGCCCCGAAGGCGCCAGACGTGGCACCCGTGCGCGAGGTCATCCCAGCCGGCGAGATCGAGGCAGGCAACCGCCAGATCTTGCAGGCGCTCGGTGTCACGAACCGATTTCCACGCGAATTCGGGTCCGTCCGTTTCGCACCGGCCGAGGCTGCGATTCTGGAGGCGCTCTTCCGCGGCAAGGACATGTCGCGGGAGGCGCTGCTCGCGGCGACGCATGACCCCGCCGGGGGTGATGATGACCGCGACGCGAAGGTCGTCGACGTCTGGCTTAGCAAGATGCGCCCGCGCCTGGCCGAGCTGGACATCAGCATCAAGACGCTCGGGCGCGGCTTCTACGGCATGGACGCCACCTCGAAGGGCATCCTCCGCGAGATGCTGCGCCAAGCGGGATTCCGGGCATGAGCGCCCCTGCCATCCCGCTCGTCCAGCAGATCGAGGAGGTCAAGTTCGCCATCGTGCGGCAGCAGAGCATGATGAAGGGCGCCAAGATCCGCGAGCTCAGGAAGCCGGCGATCGCCGAGCGTGGCCTCGCCTGCTTGGAGAGCGCCCAGCGCACGCTGGAGACGCTGGCGAAGAACGCCGATGAGATCCGCGCCTTCCTCAAGCTGTCGGCCGAGGCGAGAGCGGCAGTACTTGCGAAGAAGGAACCGGCCTGATGGTCGCCTATTCCTTCAACAAGCGCTTCGCCGAGCCGATCGCCAGCGGCCACCCGGCCACCGGGATCATCAAGCGCCAGACCATCCGCGCGCCGCGGGCGCGTCACGCACGTCCAGGCGAGCTCCTGCAGATCTACCAAGGCATGCGGACGAAGCATTGCCGCAAGATCATCCCGGACCCTGTCTGCGTCTCGGTGCGGTCCGTCGAGCTTCTCATCGCCCGCGGTTATGTCCGCTTCACCGACACCGGCGAAGCCTTCGGCATCACCGCGATGCTCGACGAGTTCGCCCGGCAGGACGGCTTCCTCCACTGGGCTGATCTGCAGGCGTTCTGGCAGGCGGAGCATTCCGAGGCCTCCGATCCCGAACTGGCCTTCGCCGGCGTGCTGATCCGTTGGGAGCCGGCGCGATGATGGGCCTAACGCGGCGCCAGGCCGACGTCCTGGCAACGATCAAGCAGTTGTCCCGGGACGGCGTCTCCCCGAGCGTTCGGGAAGTCGGGGCGGCCCTCGGCATAGCGTCGATCAGCAGCATCCACCACAGCATGATAAAGCTGGTCGAGAGGGGTTATCTCAAACACCTGCCGCGCCGGTCCCGCTCCTTCGTGATCGTCGAGGCAACGGGCGATGCCGAAGGCCTGCTCGCCCAGCTCGCCGCCCGCCGCGGTGTCCCGCGCGATCGCCTCGTCCAGCAGGCGGTGAGCGAGTTCCTGGAACGGGAGCTCAGGTCATGACCCAGCGCGGCCTCCCGTTCTCCCCAGCCGTCGCGTCCCAGCGCATTGAGCCGGCTGACTCCCTCGACTTCTTTCCGACGCCGCCTTGGGCGACGCGGGCCTTCGTCAAGTATGTCGCGGTGCCGGTGCTCGGCGTGCGTGACGATCATGACGAGTTCATTTGGGAGCCGGCTTGCGGCGAGGGCCACATGGCCGAGCCTCTGCGTGAGGCGTTCCGGCTCGTCGTCGCAAGCGACATCCACCCTTACGGCTATGACCGCGTCTGCGATTTCCTCGCCGAGGAAGATGGGAAGGCAGCGGATTGGATCTTCACCAACCCGCCCTTCAACCAGGCCGTAGCCTTCGCCCGCAAGGCGATCGCGCTTTCGGTGCGCGGCGTCGCGCTCCTCGTCCGGACGCAGTGGCTGCACACCGTCGAGCGCTTCAAGCTCTTCCAGGATCATCCGCCCTTCGTCATCGCCTACTATGTCGAGCGCGTGCCGATGCACCGCGGTCGCTGGGAACCCGGCGGCGACACCGCCACGGATTATTGCTGGGTCTGCTGGAAGCATGGCGCCGAGCCGCGCGCGCCGCTCTGGATCCCGCCGGGCAGCCGGGCTGCCTTCTCCATGCTCACCGATGCCGCCCGCTTCGCGAAGCCAGCCGCGGCGCCGCTGATCGAGCCGGGTGCCTGACCATGGCCCGCTTCCTCGCGCCCCGACCCGCTCCGTCCGACGCCGCCGCCATCTCGGTGTTGCTGGCGCGCGGCGACCTGGAACGGATCGACGGCGAGCGGGAGCGCCTCAAGGAAGTGATCGCCAGTATCGCGCCGCGCCGTTCGACGATCGTTGAAGGCCAGTTGAAGCGGCTGACCAGGCAGCGCGTCGAGATCCTCGCCCGCATCGGGAGGGCCGGCCGATGAGCACCCATCCCGCCATGCTCGCGAAGATTCACATTGCCAAGAAGGAGCTCCGCCTCGAGGAGGCGGAATACCGCGCGCTGCTGCTCCGCGTCGCCGGCGTCGATAGCGCAAAGGATCTGTCCGACGCGAAGGCGACCGCCGTCATCGCCGAGCTGAAGAGCCTCGGCTTCAAGCCGCGCCAGTCGACCGGGCCCAAGCGCCCGCCGGCGCAGCGGGCCGACGTCCGCAAGATCTACGCGCTGTGGGGCTCGCTGCATTCCGGCGCGGCCGATCGCGACGCGCTCCGCGCCTGGGTCAACGGCCGCTTCGGCGTCGCCGCGCCGGAATTCCTGAAGCCCGAGGACGCGCAGAACGCGATCGAGCAGCTCAAGGCCTGGCAGAGGCGGTTGCGGGGGCAAGCATGACCAACGTGTCCGACCACGCCCTTGTCCGCTTCCTGGAGCGATCCGGCGCGCTCGATGTCGAGCAGCTGCGCGGCTTGATCGCCGGCGGCCTTGAACGCGCACGCCGCACCGCCGAGCGGGCCGGCATCGCCGACTACACCGTTACGGCGGACGGCCTGAAGTACATCGTGAAGAACGGCGACCTGGTCACCGTCCTGGACGCTGCCATGCAGCAGAAACCGGGGGGGCCTCGTTGACCGCGCTGCCGCCCGCAACCGACGACGTCGCCCGCCTGGTCGAGCGCATCGGCGCCGAAGCAGCTTTGAAGCTGCTCGAGGCGCGCGGCGGCACGCGCTTGTGGATTCCGGAATCGGCCGAGGGCGGCGTGCTTGCCGGCATCATCGGGCTTGACGCGGCCCAGGCGATGCATCGACATTACGGCAAGGGCGAGATCAAGGTTCCGCTCGGGCGGCCCTGGCGGGTGCTCTGCTACATCGCCATGGGACTGAACCGCCAGCAGGCGGCCCTCAGAGCGGGATGCACCGAGAACACGGTGCATGACATCCTGAGCCGCTACGGCCGCCCCACCAAGATCCAGCTCGACCTTTTCGCCTGACGCCCCGCCCTCGGGGCGTGCCGGCTTTCGGCTGATCCCAGCATCTTCGGTTGACGTTCGGGCTTAAGGCCCGCCCTCCGGAGCGCCGCCGTGATCCGCTTTCTCGCCCTCGCTGCGATCGTCGCCTTGTCGAGCTGCATGCGGCCGGCCTTTGCCCATGAGGCGATGTCAGGCTGGGCGTACCCAGCCAGCTGCTGTTCCGGCGTGGATTGCGCCGAGATCAACGGCGCGGCCGTCCAGGAGACGCCGGGCGGCTACGTCGTCACGGTTCGGCCGGGGGCGCATCCGATGTGGCGTGCCGATCGTCCGGGGGCGCTGGTCGTTCGCGTCGCCTATGCCGAGGCGAAGCCCTCGCCGGACGGCCACTGGCACCTCTGCATCAACGGCCAGGGCGAGTTGCTCTGCTTCTTCGCTGCGATCGGAGGGAGCTGAGCCATGAAGCGCTGGAAGCTCGTCCCGAACTGGAAGCGTGTCGTCAAGCACGCCTGGTCGCTGCGCCTCAACATTCTGCTTTCGGTGGCCTCGGCGGTCGATGCCGGGATCTCCTACTGGGTCGACGGTCGCGCCTCCGCCAGCCTGATGGTCATGGCCGCTTCGCTCGCGGCGAGTGTTGCCCGGCTGGTCAAGCAGGAGACGGTTTCGGGAGCGGGCGATGGCGAGTAAGCGCGCCAAGACCGCTCTCATCGCCGCAACGACAGCCATCGGGTTGTCGACCGCGGTCCTGATCCAACCGTGGGAGGGCTTGGTGCTCAAGTCCCATTGGGACCGTTACGCCAAGATCTGGGACATCTGCTACGGCGAGACCAAGGGCGTCACGGCCGGCATGGTGAAGACCAAGGCCGAATGCGACGGCATGCTGGAAAACCGGGTCTACCGCGACTTCTATCTGCCGCTGACAAGATGCATCGCCGGCTTCGACGACAAGCCGCTCAGCTGGCGGGCGGTCGCCATTTCCACCTCCTACAACGTCGGCGTTGGGAAGATTTGCAGCTCCACAGCTGCGGATCTCGCCCGTGCCGGAAACTACCGCGAAAGCTGCCAGGCCTTCACCAGGTTCAATAGGGCTGGCGGCCAGGTCGTTACAGGGCTGAAGCGCCGCCGTGAGTATGGCGACGCTCAGCGCATCGGCGAGCTCGAGCTCTGCCTCGAGGGTCTGTGATGATCGCCTGGCTCATGAAGGTCACGGGCCTCGGCCGCGCCGCCGTCGTCATGCTCGTCGTGTTGGCGCTGGCTGCTGCGATCGGTCTGGGGGCCTGGGGCACCGTCGCCGGCTATCGCGGCATCATTGCGGACGCTGTCACGGCGGCGAAGGCCGAACGGGATGCGGCCTGGGAGAAGCAGATCGCGCTGGCGAACGCGGCGGCGCAGCAGGCGCGGGCCGATCAGGCACTCGCCGTCTCGCGCATCGAGACGCAGGCGGCCGACCAGGCGGCACGGTTTCAAGACGAGTTGAAAGGGCTGGAGAAGGCGAATGCGGAGCTGGCAGGTGGCGATCGCTGCGGGATTGGGCGCGATCGCGTCCGCCTGCTCAACGGCGCCCGTTGAACCGACCGTGAAGCTCGAGCTGGTCAAGCCGGAGCTGCCGGCATCTGCCCGCAAGGCCTGTGCGAAGCCGGCGGCGATTCCCGATCGGGACATCAGCGAGCGCGAGGCCACGGATCTGTGGGGACGCGACCAGGCGTCCCTGCGCGAATGCGAGACGAGGCGGGCGGCAGCCGTGGCTGCCGTGGATGGAGCGATGCCGTGACGAATCTGGATTGGGCCGGCTGGGTCGCCCTGGCGAAGGATCTCTGGTGGATCATCTCGCTGCCGCTGACCGCGCTCGTCACGGTCGGCATGTTCTATCTGCGCAGCCAGTTTCCGACAAAAGCGCAGCACGACGCCCAGACGCTCACCCTGCAAGCTTCCATCAAGGATCTGCGCGACCACGTCGCCACGAACGAGCGCGCCATCGAGTCCCGCGTCGGCAAGATCGAGGCGGACCTGCGACAGCTCCCCGATCGCCAGGAAGTCCAGGCGCTGGGTGAGCGCATCGGGCGCGTGGAAAAGGAAGTCGCCACCTCGACCGAAACGATCCGCGGCGTCGAGAAGACGACCACCAAGATCGACACGACCCTGGGCCTGATCCTCAAGCACATGTTGGAGAAGAGCGCATGAGCTCTCTGGCCGAGACCCTCGCCAAGGACCGTCGTCTCGTCATCCTGCGCCTCCTGTCGGAAGTGCCGAACTATTCCCTTTCGGCCTCGATGCTGACCAAGGCGGTTCGAGCCATGCGTCATGCGGTGTACGACGACACGATCGCAGCCGACCTGGTCATGCTCGAGCAGCACGGCCTGCTCACGCGGGAAGAAGAGCCTCTCAACGGCAAGACGCTGGTCTTCGCCACGCTCACGCGCTTCGGCCTGGAAGTCGCGAACGGCCGGCCGCACCCGATGGTCGATCAGCCCTCGCCGAAGTTCTGATCATGGCGAAGCGCCCGAGCTCCATCGATCGACTGCCCGAGGAGGTCCGCGACTGGATCGGCCGGCTGCGCGACCAGGGCCGCACGCTGGACGAGATCATCGCGAAGCTACGCGAGCTCGACGTCGAGGCGCTGCCTTCGCGTTCGGCGTTGCATCGCCACCTGCAGAAGGCCGAGGTCATCGCCGAGCGTCTGCGCAAGAGCCGGACGGTGGCGGACGTCATCGTGCGTCGCCTCGGCGAAAGCGAGCCCGACAAGGCCACCAGGCTCAATATCGAGCTCATGCACCAGGCCGTGTTCGATATGCTGGCGAACACGGGCGAGGACGGCGAGGCAGTCGTGCTCGAGCCGATGCAGGTCATGCTGATCGCAAAGGCGCTGGACCATCTCGGCAAGGCCTCGAAGGACGATGTCGCTCGCACCGTCGCCATCGAGAAGCGCGCGGCTGAGAGGGCGCGGGCTGAGGCCCTCAAGCACGCCGAGGCCGTGATCGAGAAGACCGGCGCGACGAAGGGGCTCTCGGCCGAGGCGAAGAAGGCCTTCAGGCGCGAGCTCTTCGGGGTGCGCGATGAAGACTGAAGCTGTTGAAGCCGAGCGCCCGACACGCGAGCAATGGATCGCGATCCGCACGGCGCAAGGCCGGGCGACCGCGGCGGAGTGGCAGGAGACGGATGTCCTGCTCGGCTACCAGGCTGAAATCGTCCGCCAGTGTGAGAAGCATGACGTCGTCGTCGTGGAGAAGAGCCGGCGGACTGGCGCGACCTGGGGCGCCGCGGCCGACGCCGTGCTTCGGTCGGCATCCGGACGCGCCGACGGCGGCATGGACACGCTCTACATGGGCACGTCCCATGACATGGCGAAGGAGTTCATCGACGCTGCCGCGATGTGGGCCCGCCTCTTCGAGAAGGTGGTCACAGCCACCGGCGACGTCATCTTCGACGATGGGTCGGACAAGGGCGTCCAGGCACTGAAGATCGATTTCGCCTCAGGCTTCTCGATCGTGGCGCTGTCGTCGAAGCCGCGCAGCTTGCGCGGCCGCCAGGGTTTCGCTGTGCTGGACGAGGCCGCCTTCGTCGATAACCTGGCGGAACTGATCAAAGCCGCCATGGCGTTCCTGATCTGGGGCGGCAAGGTGCTGATCATCTCGACGCATAACGGCGCCGAGAACCCGTTCAACCAGCTCGTCGTCGATATCCGAGCGGAGCGGCTCCGCTACGGCCTTATCCGCTTTGACCTGGACGATGCGCTGAAGGACGGCCTGTTTGAGCGCATCTGCCTGATCAATGCCCACAAGCATGGGGAGTGGACGCCGGAGAAGGAGGCGGACTGGCGCGAGGAGCTCATCGGCAAATACGGCGATGGTGCCGACGAGGAGCTCTACTGCATCCCGAGCCAGGGCTCGGGCGCCTGGCTGCCCGGTCCGCTGATCGAGGCGCGCATGCACGACGCTCCGGTGCTGCGCCTGTCTTTCCCCGAATCCTTCACGATGGAGCCCGAGCACCGCCGCAAGGCCGAGGTCCAGCACTGGATCGAAGACGAGCTCGAGCCGGTGATGCGAGCGACCCTCGACCCTGCGCTGCAGTCCGCCTTCGGCATGGACATCGGCCGCCATCGCGACCTGACGGTGATGTGCCCGATGCAGCTCACCCGGACGATGCGCCGGGTGGTGCCTTTCATGGTCGAGCTCGCGCGGGTGCCATTCCAGCAGCAAGAGCAAATTCGTGACGCGATCGCCCGCGCCCTGCCGCGCTTCATCGGCGGCCGGATCGACGCCACCGGCATCGGCGCCTCACTCGCGGAATCCGGCACGCAGACCTTCGGCGAGCGCATGATGGGCGTGAAGTTCTCGACCGAGTGGTATCGGGTCGAGATGCCGCCGGTGAAGGCGGCCTTTGAGGACGATGCGATCGCCGTCCCGCGCGACGCCGAGGTCGCTGCGGATCTGCGCGCCTTCCGGATCATCAAGGGCATTGCCAGCCTGCCGGCCCTGCGTGCGGCGGCCAGCGCCGGGGGCACCCGCCACGGCGATGCCGGCATTGCCATCGTGCTCGCCTATGCGGCGACCCGCATGCCGTTCGTTCCCTACAGCTACCAGGCAGTGACCTCGGCCGGCCCGGTCGCGCTGGACGGTCCGCGCGGGATGGGCGCCGGCCGCCACCAAGACGACGACGAATCGCGCGGCGCGTTGCTGCCGCGCCTGCGCAGGAGCTTGTGATGGCCCGCCTCTCCAAGCTGCTCGGGCCGGACGGTCGCCCGATCGACTACGACGACGTCTTCGGACCGCCCAAGGCCGGGCCGACGCTCACCGGCGTGCGCACGCCCATCTCCGGCCATCCGGCAGATGGGCTGACGCCGACGCGCCTGGCTTCGATCCACCGGGCGGCCGCCACCGGAAACCCGCTCGCCTGGCTCGAGCTCGCCGAGGACATCGAGGAGCGGGATCCGCACTACCTGTCCGTGCTCGGCACGCGCCGTCGCTCGGTCGCGCAGCTGCCGATCACCATGGAGGCGGCGAGCGACGATGCCGAGCATGTCCGCCATGCCGACTTCCTGCGCGAGTGGCTGAAGGAAGGCGTGCTCGAGCTCGCGCTCTTCGACATGCTCGACGCGATCGGCAAGGGCTTTTCCGTCATGGAGACGGACTGGGAATCGACGCCCGAGGCCGTGCTGCCCAAGTGCTTCGAGTATCGCCCGCAGCGCTGGTTCGAGTTCGACCTTATCGATGGCGAGACGGTGGTGCTGGCCGAGGGCGTGACCCGCGAGCCGCTCTCGCCGCACAAGTTCATCGTCCATCGCCACAAGGCCAAGAGCGGCCTGACGATCCGCTCCGGCCTGGCCCGCGTCGCCTCCTGGGCGTGGATGTACAAGGCCTTCACGGCGAATGACTGGGCGATCTTCACCCAGAACTACGGGATGCCGACCCGCGTGGGAAAGTTCGACCGCGCGGCCTCCGACGCGGACAAGGAGGTGCTGTGGCGCGCCGTCGCCAACATCGCCGGCGACTGCGCCGCCATCATCCCCGCCGAGATGTCGATCGACTTCGTCTCGGTCGACAAGGGCACCGGCACGCCGGGGCAGCTCTATGAGCGGCGCGTCGATTGGCTCGACCGCCAGATCTCGAAGCTCGTGCTCGGCCAGACCACCACAACGGACGCCGTCTCTGGCGGCCATGCTGTTGCCCAGGAGCATCGTCTCGTCCAGGAGGATCTGGAACGCGCCGACGCGAAGCTGCTCTCGGCCTCGCTGACGCATCAGCTGATACCGCTGATCATCTCGCTCAACTTCGGGCCGCAGGCGAAGTATCCGCGCATCAACATCGGCCGGCCCGATGAAGTGCCGTTGAACGATGTCGTCAACGCCCTCGACAAGTTGGGCCCGCAGGGTTTGACGATCGAGGCGAGCGAGCTGCGCGACCGGCTTGGCTTCTCGGATCCCGCCAAACCTCGGAAGGACGGCAAGGCCCCGGAACTGATCGGTGGCCGCCCGCCGGCGCCGCAGCCGCTGGAGCTTGGCAAACCGAATCCGGCGTTGTCGGTGCCGGGCGCTAAGCCCGGCATGCTCGATCAGGTCCGCCATATCGTCTCGCGCCATGCCTCGGCGCCGGAACCCGACTTGGTCGACAAGCTGACGGGCGCGCTCGCCGAGGATGCCGCCGGCGCGATGGCGGGACTCACCGGCCAGATCCGCGCCGCCTTCGACGCGGCGACCGACATGCAGGATCTCGCGCAGCGCCTCGCGCTGATGCAGCTCGATCCGAAGGCGCTGGCGGAGGCGATGGGGCGCGGCCTGGCGCTCGCGAACATGGCCGGCCGCGCGGCGCTCCTCGAGGAGATCGGAGGCAGCCCCGGTGAACGCTCGGCGTGAAGGGCTGGCCCGCCATCACGGATGGCGCGCCAATCGCCCACAACTGTTTCAATTTCAGTTTCAAAAGATTTTCCGGGGCGATGGGGCCGAAACCGGAACCGCCCGCCAGCGGGCTTCCCTGAGGCTCACTCTCCGGAGGACGCCGTGATCGATTTCAGCACCATCTCGTCAGCGCTCGATCTGCCCTTCGAGGAGGCGATCGAGTTCCTCCGCCAAAAGGTCAACACGACATCGACGGGCTGGACCGATGTCTTCGGCCGCGCCAACACCAAGGGCTTCACTGTCGCTGGCGCCACCACCGACGCCCTGGTGGCGGATTTCCGGGCGGAGATAGAGAAGGCTCTTGACCAGGGCACCACGCTGCAGGAGTTCCGCGGCCGCTTCGACGAGATTGTCCAGAAGCATGGTTGGGAGCACACCGGCCGGCCGGGTTGGCGGTCCCGCGTCATCTACGAGACCAATCTTTCCATGGCCTATTCGGCCGGTCGCTATGCTCAGCAGACCGAGCCCGAAACGCTGCTCGCCTTCCCGTACTGGCAATATGTCCATTCGGGAGCGCGGCACCCGCGCAAGCAGCACCTTGCCTGGAACGGCATGGTGCTCGCCGCGACCGATCCCTTCTGGGACTGGGCCTATCCGCCGAATGGCTGGGGCTGCGGCTGCCGGGTGCGGCCGCTTTCCGAGACGAGGATGCGCCGCCAGGGTCGGACCGGCGTCGACGAGGCCCCGGAGCGGATCCCGACACAGACCGTGGTCAAACGCACCGGCGAGGTGTTGAAGGGCTCGCTCGGCGTGGATCCGGGCTTCGACTACAATCCGGGCAAGGCCTGGAAGGAGATCCCGGTCGCGCAATGAGCGGCATCCAGCTCATCACCCGCATGGACGTCTCGCAGGCGCAGAGCGGCTTCCAGCGGCTCGCGATGGCGGTTTCCGACACCACGCCGATCATGCGCGCGATTGGCACCGGGCTCGTCACCTCGACGCAGGATCGCATGGATGATGGCGTCGGGCCGGACGGCGGCGCCTGGGCAGCCCTCAATCCCCTCTACGCCGCCGGAAAGAAAGGGCCGGGCATCCTGCGCGAACGCGGCATGCGCGGCGGCCTGCAGGGCTCCATCACCTACAGCGCCGGGCGCGACCAGGTCGCGGTCGGGTCGAACAAGATTTACGCCCGCATCCACCAGGAAGGCGGCGTCATCACTCCAAAGGGGTCTGGTCGACTGGTCTTCCGCCTCGGCAACAGCGTCGTCCATGCCCGCTCTGTCACCATCCAGGCGCGGCCCTATCTCGGCGTCAGCCGCGAGGATCGCGAGATGATCCTGGACGTCGTCACCGGCGCGCTTGATCGCGCCATCGGTTCCGGTTCATCATCGTCCCGCCCGCGCTGATCCGCCGGCGTCTCCTTCCCTCATCGTTGCAATAGGCGCCGCCCCGATCTCGGGGCGTGCCGCGCCCTGTGCTCTCCCGCCAGATTGGCCGGGATGACGACGTTTGTTTCCTCCCTTCACTTCCAGATCCCGGCGACGGGTGAGGCGCCCGAATGGGTCCACCTCACTCCCGCCGGGACTTTTTCCGGGGCGGACGGACGCGGGCCTTTCACGCTCGGGGACGCTGACGATGTGATCCGAACCTCCATGGCGGCCGGCAAGCTGCCGATCGACGAGAACCACGCCGTCGACAAGGCCGCGCCCGAGGGGCGCCCGTCGCCGGCGCGGGGCTGGATCGTCGAGATGCAGGCCCGGCCGGACGGCCTCTGGGGCCGCGTCGAATGGACCGGATCCGGCGCCGAGCTGATGCGGGACAAGGCCTATCGCGGCATCTCGCCTGTTTTCACCCACACGAAGGAAGGCGGCCGCGTGGTCCGCGTCCTGCGCGCGGCCCTGACCAACGACCCGAACCTGACACTGACCACCCTTCATTCGCGGAGCAATTCCATGGATTTCCTCGCCAAGCTGCGCCAGGCGCTCGGCCTTCCCGCCGACGCCGCCCAGGACGCGATGCTGACCAGCGTTTCGGCGCATGCGCTCGCCGGCACCACGCTCGGCAAGGTCTCGGCTGTGCTCGGCCTCGCCGCCGACGCGAAGTCCGACGACATCATTGCCGGCGCCACGGCCAAGGCGGCGGATGCCGGCAAGCTCACGGCGATTTCCGCGAACTGCAAGGCTGCCGGCCTCGATCTCGAAAAGCTGACGCCAAAGGAGCTGGAAACCCAGCTGATGGCGCGGTCCGGCTCCAGTGCCGAGACCGAGCTCCGCCAGACGGTGATTTCCCTGCAGTCCCGCCTCGATACGCTGGCCGGCGACCAGGCGAAGGAGAAGGCCACCACTTTCATCGACGGCGCGATCGCGGCCGGCAAGCCGATCAAGGCGATGCGCGACCACTACATCGCGCGCCACCAGAAGGACGCCGCCGCCGTCGAGAGCGAAGTCAACGCGCTCGTCTCGATTCACGCCGGCGGCATCGTCCGGCCGCCCAAGCCTGAAGACGGCGCTCTCGATGCCGACGAGACGAAGGTGGTCGAGATGATGGGCCTCGACCCCAAGAAGTACGCCGAAAGCAAGGCCCAGCTGGAGAAGGCGGTCCTCTGAGGCCGCTCGACCGCAACGCAACGGAGCACTGACCCATGGCCGCCCTGACCGCCGACCGCAACACGCCGACCCGCAAGTCCGACCTGATCGAGCTGCCGGCGGCTGCGGCCAAGAAGTTCTTCGCCGGCGCCCTGGTCGCGCTCGACGCCAACGGGCGCGCCACGCCGGGTGCGGTCGCGGCGACGCTCAAGGGCCTCGGCCGTTGCGAGGCCTACGCCGACAATTCGGCCGGTGCGGCGGGCGACATCCAGGTGAAGATTCGGCGCGGCGGCTTCCGCTGGAACAACTCCGCTTCGGGCGACCTGATCACTGCCGCCGACATCGGGTCCGATTGCTACATCGTCGACGATCAGACGGTGGCGAAAACCAACGGCAGCAACACCCGTTCGGTGGCGGGCAAGATCATGGATGTCGACGCCCAAGGCGTCTGGGTCCGCTCCGGCCTCTGACGGCCACCCCTTCCTTCATCAGAGGCCAGCTTCATGCAGATCAACCAGAACTCGATGCGGCTCCTGAATATCGGCTTTCATGCCGCTTTTCAGTCCGGTCTCGCCGCTCTTGCGGCCTCCCAGTTCGGCCGTGTCGCCACCACGGTCCCCTCGACCACGCGAGAGCAGGACTATGGCTGGCTCGGCAAGATGCCGAACGTGCGCGAGTGGATCGGCGATCGCGTCGTTCACAACATCGCCCAGTCGGGCTACTCGATCCGAAACAAGTCGTACGAGGTGACGATCTCCGTCAGCGCCGACGACATCAAGGACGACAACCTCGGCATCTACGGGCCGATGTTCACCGAGCTCGGCGCAGCCTCCGGCGCCCACTATGACCAGCTCGTCTTCGCGTTGCTGAAGGCCGGCTTCGCCACCGCCTGCTACGACAAGCAGTATTTCTTCGACACCGACCACCCGGTCCTCGCCGAGGACGGCGTCACCGTCAATTCGGTCGCCAACACCGATGGCGGCTCGGGCGACCCCTGGTTCCTGATCGACGACACCCGCACCCTGAAGCCGATCATCCTGCAGAAGCGCGAGGCCTGGAACCTGGTCAGCAAGGACAAGCCGACCGACGACAACGTCTTCGACCGCAAGGAATTCGTCTACGGCACCGACGCTCGCCACAACGTCGGGTTCGGCTTCTGGCAGTTCGCCTGGGGCTCCAAGCAGACGCTCGACGCTGCGCACTATGCCACCGCCCGCGCGGCGCTGCAGGGCATGAAGGGCGATCACGGCCGCCCGCTGGGCGTGCGCCCGCGTCTGCTGTTGGTGCCCCCCTCGCTCGAAGGCAAGGCTAACCAGATCATCAATGCCGAGAACGACGCCGCCGGCGCCAGCAACGTCTGGAAGGGCACGGCCGAGGTTTTGGTCTGCCCCTGGCTGGCCTGAGCGTCGCCAGACGTCTTGTCAGAGCCGCCGGTGTCCCCGGCGGCTTCGGAGAGGACGCCACTCAACCGGAGACCCCGATGTCCGAGACCCCGAACCCTGCCGATCAGGCCGAAGAGACCAAGGCCGAAACGGTGCCTCAGATCCGCATCATCAACCGGGCTCACGAGGGCTTCCGGCGTGGCGGCATCGGCCATCCGGCCGACAAGACCTATCCCGTGACGGAGTTTACGCCGGAGCAGGTCATCGCCTTCCAGAACGAGCCGATGCTGACCGTGATCCTCGACCCGGTCGCCGCCGAGGCGCTCGAAACGGTCAAGGGCCGCAAGCCCAAGAAATAACCCCCGAGAGCGGGTCCGGGTCGCCGTCGCACGCTCAGCGGCCCGGTTAGGTGGAAAGGGCTTCGGCTCGCTCCTCCCGGACATCCCCCGATCAGACGGCCGCCGGCGTGCGGGGCGGCCGTCGCTTTGGGATGTAGAACTTCCATGGCCTACGCCACCGTCCAGGACATGATCGGCCGCTTCGGCGAGACGGAGATGCTGCGGCTCTCCTCCGTCGATGGCGAGCTGCCGGAGACGGTCACGGCCGCCCCGGTCGAGCAGGCGATCGCCGACGCGGACGGCATCGTCGATTCCTATCTGCGCAAGCGCTACAGCGTGCCTCTGCAAGTCGTGCCGCAGGTCATCACCCGCGCCAGCTGCATCCTCGCCCGCTACGACCTCTCCGTCGGCGGCGATCGCGAGCCGCCGGAGCAGGCCAAGAACGACCGCAAGGACATCGTTGCGTGGCTGACGCAGATCGCAGCCGGCACCGTCACGCTCGACGGCGTCGCACCGTCCCAGCCCAGCAGCGTCGGCCGGACGCAGGACCGCGAGCGCATGTTCGGCCGGTTTGGGGAGCGCGGCTTATGAGCGCTGTCGATCCCGTCTCGCTCGCCTGCGACGCCGTCGAAGCGAAGCTGCGCACGTTCTTCAAGCCGAAGGTCTGGGAATTCGCGATCGTTCCCGACCCGATGTCGATCGCAGAATTCAAGTCTGTGACCCGCAAGACGCCTCTGTTGGCGCTCGGCTGGCGCTCATTCAATCCGGCTTCGAAGAGCAATGGCCGACGCGGCCAGTATGATATCGCGCTCCGCTTGACGGTGGTGGTCAAGAACCAGCTCAACGCCGACAAGCGCTTCAAGGGCGATGCGGCAGGGCCGGGCCTGTTTCCTGCCGCTCTCGCCGCAATGCTGCTGCTGAACGGTCATTCCGTGCCGGATCTCGGGACTTTCTTCGTCACCGCCACGGCTCAGGCCTATGCCGATGGCTATGACGACCTCAACGCCGCGATCGCGACCATCGACCTGTCGATCATGGTGACGATCGGTGACGTCACCGGCGAATTGGCATCCGCCCCCGACTTTCTGCGCGCCCTCTCCACCTTCGAGCCCTGGCCGGATGGCCAGGAACGGGACGGCGCCCTGTCAGTGCGGGCCGGAGAGGTCGCGCACGCCGAAGAACCCGAGGAGCTCTGAGCATGGCCGACGACCGCAAGTATCTGAAGCCCGGCGAAGGCCGCGTCGTGCGCCGCGAGGACACCGGCGAGCTCTGGCCGGCCGAGGGCGACTTCGCCGACCTCACCCTCTTCGTCCGCCGCCGCATCGCCGATCGCGACCTGGTCGCGGCCACGCCGCCGAAGCCCGCCAAGCCCGAAGGCGAGAAGTAAGGATCCGCCGCGATGATCAACTTCAACGAGATCCCGTATGACTGGCTGGTCCCCGGCACCTATGTCGAGGCCCGCCGCAACTACCGGAACATGGGCCTGGTCGCCTTCCCGGCGCGCACCGTCGCCTTCGTGCAGAAGCTAGCTGGCGGGATCGCCGTGGCGAGCCAGCTCTACGAAGTCACCCGGCCGGAGGACGCGACCGTGCTGTTCGGCGCGGGCTCGATCGGCCAGCAGATGGTCGCGGCCTTCAAGAAGGTCAACAAGACTACCCGCTTCTACGCGATCGCGCTCGCCGACAACGGCGCTGGCGTGAAGGCGACGAAGACGATGACCTTTACCGGCTCGGGCAGCGGTACGATCTCGATCTACATCCAGAACCGCCGCGTGCGCTTCGCCGCGACCTCGACCATGACGGTGACCCAGCTCGCCAGTGCAGCCATCGCTGCGATCAACGCCGATGCCGACATGCCGGTGGTCGCAACCTCGGCCGCCGGTGTTGTCACCCTCACGGCCAAGCATGCCGGCGAGTGCGGCAACGCCATCGATGTCCGCATGCGCAAGTTCGCCGATGAGATCCTGCCCGGCACTATCTCCGTCGCGATCGCCGCCGGCACGGCTGGCTCCGGCAACCCGGACGTCGCGACGCTGATCGCCGCGATCGCGAACGAGTGGTACACCGACTTCATCATGCCCTGGGACGATGCCGCGAATCTCGCGGCGCTGACGGCCGAGCTCGCTGCCCGCTTCCAGGCGATGGGCAAGAAGGACGGGCACGCCTATGTCGGCCATGCCGGCACCTATGGCCAGCTTGGCACCAAGGGCGCGCTCACCAACTCACCCTTCCTCTCGCCGATTGGCGCCAAGAACCCGATGTCCGCGCCCTGGGAGATGGCGGCGGCGCTTGCCGGCGTCTGCGCCTTCCAGCTCACCAACGATCCCGCTCGCCAGCTGCGTTCGCTGGCGCTGACCGGCATCGCCGGGCCGGAATCAGTCGACTGCTTCACCGAGACCGAGCGCGATCTGCTGCTGCGCCAGGGCATCTCGACCTGGACGCGATTGGACGACGGCACCATCGTCCTCGAGCGCGTGATCACCGCCTACAAGACGACGTCGCTCGGCGCGCCGGATCGCTCGTATCTCGACATCATGGTGCCGAAGACACTGACCCGCATCCGCTACGACTGGGCGATGTATGTCACGCTGCTCTATCCGCGCCACAAGCTAGCCGATGACGACAGCGTCGCCGCCAACAACAACGACGCCGTGGTCACGCCGCGCCGCATGCACGGCTCCTGGGCGACGCGCTGCAAGCTCTATGAGCGCTTGGCCTGGATCGAGGATGTCAACCGCACCGTCTCGGAGAGCGAGTTCGAGCGCGACGAGAGCGACAAGAACCGCATGAACTCGCAGCAGCAGATCCGCATCATCGGCAACCAGATGGTGCTGGCTTCTGCGCTCGAGTTCCAGGACTGACGCACAAAAGTCTGAGGCATCTGACGCGGCGTTGAAGCCGCCTTGAAAGGAAAGCGCGATGGCGCAGACGCTCGGCATCATCGACATCGTCTGGCAGGGCCGGAACATCCCGGTCGAGAAGGGCGCAAAGCTCAAGCTCGGCGGCATGAAGAACAATGCCGTCGTCTACGGCAAGCGCGTCGGAAACGCGCAGGAGTTCGTCGCCTCCGAAATCGAGGCGACCACCGCGCTCGAACGCGGCCAGCGCGTGAAGGATCTCTATCCCTCGGGGTCGGGCGAGCTGCAGGCGATCTGCGATACCGGCCAGACCTACGTGTTTCCGGATGCCTTCCTGACCGACACCATCGAAATGACCGGCGGCGAAGGCGGCAAGGTGCCGCTGAAATGGTCTGCCGGCGACTATGAGGAGATCCAGGCGTGAAGACCGAACCGATCGTCATCGAAGCGGACGAGGAAGCCGCCGCCACCGCCGGCTCCGCTCAGTCCCTCGTCATCGAAGAAGATGGCGCCGAGGCCAAAAGGACGAAGCTGCCGGAGCGGGCCGTCCGCAACGACGACGGCAGCGTCACGCTGCCGCTGATCAAGAAGGTCGGCTTCACGGTGAAGTCCAGCACTGGCTCGCGCCGGGAGGAGGTTGCCGAACTCACCTTCCACGAGCTCGGCGGCGCCGATCTGCGGATCATGGCTCAGGCCTCCGACGACATGAAGCCGGTGGTGGCCTTCGCCCGCGCGACGCGGATCGCAACCAACCGGATGATCGTGATCTTCGACCAGATGGGGAGCCGCGACATCAAAGCCGGCGGCGATATCATCTCCTTTCTTTCGGAGTGAGTGGCCGGACGACTGGCCGCTGATCGTCGGCAGCGTCGCCCGTTACTACGGCGGCGGCTTCGATCGGGCGGAGCGCCTGACGCTCCCCGAGCTGCGCTGGTGGTTCAACATCGCCGCCGAGCTCGAGCGCCGGGCCGCCGAGGCCGCGAAGGGATAGAGCGATGGCCGATCCGAACATGAAGGTCTCCGTCCTCGTCCAGCTGGTCGACCGACTGACGGCGCCTCTGCGCGGTCTCACCCGCGGCATCGCCGGCGTGGCCCGCTCGGTCGGAGATCTCGGCCGTCGCATTGGCGTCGTCGGCGCGGCGCTTGCCGCGCTCTCGTTCACCGCTCCCCTGCAGCAGGCCGCCGCCTGGGATGCCTCACTGCGCGACATCGCGATCACGGCCGGCAAATCGGGGGCGGCCGTCGAGAGCATGATTGCCGAGACCAGCCGGCGCTATGAGAAGCTCGCGTTCGAAACGGGGCAACGCTCGGCCGACATCGCCAAGGGCGCGCAGCTCCTCGTCGCCGCGGGTATGGATTCCGGTCTGATCGACCGGCTGATGCCGACGATCGCCCGCGTCTCCACGGCGGCCAACGCCGAGCTGACCGACACGGCGAAGACGGCCTTCGCGCTCTCCGACACGCTGAAGATCCCGGCCGATCAGATGGAGACCGCGCTCGCTAAGCTGGTGACGGCGGGCAAGCTCGGCCGCTTCGAGTTCAAGAATATGGCGGCAGAGTTCCCGAGCCTGACCGCCCAGATGGCGAAACTCGGCATCACCGGCATGGAGGCGGTCGAGTCGCTTGGCGCCAGCCTGCAGATCGCCATGCTGGGCACGGCGAACCCCTCCGAGGCGGCGAACAACCTCAAGAACTTTCTGACCAAGATCAACGCCCCCGAGGCGATCAAGAAGTTCGAGAAGGAGCTGCAGGTCGACGTCACCGGCGTCATGACCGACGCCGCGGCCAAAGGCATCAACCCGGTCGAGGCGGTGATCCAGAAGCTCGCCTCCAAGCTCAAGGTGCCGCAGGCCGAGATCGACAAGATCATGAAGAAGGCCGGGCAGTCGAATATGTCCGACAAGGAGCGCGAGGCCACGATCCGCAAGCAGGTCGAGCAGCTGATCTCGGGCACGCGGCTGGGCAAGATCTACGCCGACATGCAGGTGCTCGATTTCCTGATCCCGACCCTGCTCAACGTCGACAAGATCAGGGACTTCCGCCGCCAGCTGAAGGAGTCCGGCATCGACGTGATCGCCCAAGATTTTGACAGCCGGATGCGCGGGCTTTCCGGCCAGATGTTCTATTTCTCCGAGGTCGGCACCCAGGCGATGCGCCGGATCGGTCTCGCCTTTGCGTCGAATCTGCCGATGGCGAACAAGGCGCTCGCCGATCTCCTGAAATGGGTCTCGGATATCGACGCGAAATGGCCAGGACTGATCGACGGCGTCGTCTCCTGGACCGGTGTGCTGCTGGCCCTAGGCGCATCGATCGCCATCCTGACGCCGATCGTCTCGGGGTTGGCAGCGGTGCTCGGGCTGATCTTCTCCTGGGTCGGCCTGGTCGTCGGCGGGCTCGCTGCGCTGAGCTATGGCGCCTATCTCCTGTACCAGAGCTGGGACAGCGTCGTGGCAGGGCTGAAGAAGATCTGGGCGGACGTCGTCGCGGCCTATGCCGCGCTCTATGACCAGCTGTCCCGGGATCTCTCTTCGGCCTGGAACGGGATGCTGCAAGCCGGCTCCGCCGCTTGGGACGGCATCAAGGCGAAGGGCCAGGAGTTCCTCGCCTGGGCGCAGGGGCTGCCCGCTCAGCTCGCGCAGATCGGCGCGGCCGCCATCCAGGGCCTCTGGGATGGCATGGCCTCAAGGCTGGACGCCATGATCGCCTGGCTTCAGGCAAAATGGGCCTCGATCTCGGGGCTGTTCAAGCTTCCTTCCCTCGGCGGCGCGCTGCCCGGCACCCCCGGCGGCACTGGCGTCGACCCGATGGGAAATCCGACAGGCGGCTTCAATCCGACCTCCGCGCCTGGCGGCGGCGTCGGCGGCTCGGCCGGCTTCACCCGCACGGCCGGCGGCCCGGCCGCCAACAGCAACGTCAATGTCGGCGGGCGCATTGTGGTTGAGGCGGCCGAGGGCTCGCGTATCGTCAACGTGCAGTCGGAGAACCCCGCCGTGCCGGTGACGCCGAACCGCGGCACGATGCTGGGTAGGGCCTGATGGCGCTCTTCGACGATATCGACGGTCTTCTTCCCGGTCTCATGCCCGCCGCCTGGCGCGGCCAGAGCTTCTGGGCGATCAACGTCCAGCATTCGGTCGGCCGGCGCATCCACCAGGTGCTGTTTCCCGGCCTCGACCTGAAGACGCATGACGACACCGGCCCCCTCGACGGGCCGATCCGGATCTCCGGCCTGGTCATAGGCGACGATTACGTGCAGCAGGCCGAGGCGCTGCATGCGGCCTTCAGGGCTCCCGGCCCGGCGACGCTGATCCATCCCTGGCGCGGGCCGATCCGCTGCGTCCTGTTCCGGCCGGCCTCGATCGAGTTCGACGTCAAGGAGCTGCGGGTCGCGCGCATTGATGCCGAGTTCGACCCGGTCACGGCCGGCGGCAGCATCGTCGCCACGCTCGGCGCCGTGCTCGTGGCCGCCGGCGGCCTCATTGATGCCGCGATGTCGCTGGCCAACCTCGCGCTCTCGGCCTCGCCGATCGCCGCCGCGATCCAGGCACGGGCGATCGCGGCGAGCGGGACAGCCGTCGCAATCGCCAGCAGCTGGGCGGGCCAGGCGCCTCGCGCGGCACAGATCCTGCCAGCCGTCGCCTCGGCCGAGGCGGCGATCACCAGCGCCGTCGCGCTCCCGGCCCAGGGCGCGCGGGCGGCAGCTCTCGCTGCCGTGCCGCCGGCGCTGTTCTCCGCGCTCTCGGCGGCCCATCGCCCGCAGCCGGCCTCCGGAATCGGGCCCGGCCCGCAGGCGATCCAGCCGCCGCCTGCGGATCCGCGCGGAGGAACGACGCTGCTGCTGGCGATCGCCGCCGATATCGGTCGGCGTCTGCGCCCGGCCGAGCCGATCGCGCTCTCGGGCTTGAGCCCGATCGCACCGGCCGAGCTGCCGACCGCCGTCGCCGAGAAGGCGGTGTTGCTCGCGGCCGAGGCCGGGGCGCTGGCCGAGGCGGCCAAGCTCGCCGTTCAAATCCCCTTCAACTCCCGGCAGGACGCGCAGGCCCATGCCGGCGGGCTCGACGCTTCGCTGCGACGCGCCCAGACCAGCGCGGCGGATCTCGCCGGCAGCCAGGCCGCGCCGGCGGCGACGCTCTGGCGGGCGCTGGGCGAGACGCGCGCCAAGCTGGCGATGGACATGTCCGAGGCCATCGGCCGGTTGCCCTCCGTCCAGCGCATCGAACCGCCGGGCCCGGCCTCGGCCTTCGTCCTCGCGCAGCACCTGGTTGGCGACGATCCCGCTGCCGTCATCGCTTTCGCCGGCGATATCGTTCGCCGCAACCGGCTGCGGCATCCGGCGAGCCTCGGCCCCGGCCCGATCGAGGTGCTGCTGTGAAGCCGGCCGCCGAGCCGACCCGCCGCGTCACGCTCTCGATCGACGGCCGCAACTTCGACCAGTTCTTCCGTGCCGATCTCTGCCATGACCTCAGCGAGCTCGCGGCCTCTTTCGAGCTCTCCTGCCGCGACGAAGCGCGGGCGATGCAGACATGGGACTATGCGACGCCGGTCGACGGCTCCGGCCCGCTCGACTGGGGCAAGCAGGTCACGATCACCATCGATGGCGAGATCTGGCTGATCGGCTGGGTCGACGACGTCATGCCGGATGCCTCGGTCGGCCAGAACGGCGTCGTCATCACCGGCCGTGACATGACCGGCGACCTGGTCGATTGCCCGCCGGATCCGCGCGGCAAGCACGAATATCGCGACATCTCGCTGACCGAGTTCGCCGAGAAGCTCTGCTCGCCCTTCGGCATCAAGGTCCGCTGCGACACGGACGTCTCGCCCAATTTCGACAAGATGACCGTCGAGGCCGGCGAGACCGTGCTGTCAGCCCTGTCGAAATACGCCAAGCAGCGCGGAGTCCTGATCACCACCGATCGCGTCGGCACACTGGTCATCACCCGCTCCGGCCAGGAGCGCGCGGCCGGCTCGATCCAGTTTCCGGGCAACAACGTCACCCGCCTGCGCGGTTCCTTCTCGGCGCGGGAGCGCTTCAGCGACTATTTCGTGAAGGGGCAGTCGGAGAAGAATGGCGGCAAGCGCGGCAAGTCGGCAGCCCTGGACGCGACGGCCGCGCCCCTCGAGTCGGCGCCGAGCCAGCCGGCGCCGGCGACCTCGGATCCGGAGGACGAGCCGGAGGGCGCCGGTGCGTTGGTCATGGGCCATGCGCGGGATCCCGAGGTGACTCGCTGGCGGCCCTTCATCGCCATGGCCCGGACCAAGGCCACGTCCTTCGACGCGCAGCGCCAGGCCGAATGGGAGATGCGGACCCGGCGCGGCAAGGGCGATAAGGAGGACTATTCCTGGCCGGAATTCCGGGCCAATGGCCAGCTCTGGAAACCCAACACCATCACTGATGTGGTCGATGCCTATTCCAACATTGACCGCGACATGCTCGTCGCCGGCGTCCGCGTCAGCTACGGCGAGCGTGGCGTCCGCACCGGCCTGCGCCTGACCGGGCCCGAGGCCTATGACGTGCTGCCGGAAGGCGATCGCCGCGCCGACAAGGGCTCGGGCAAGAGCGCGGGCAAGGCGAACTCCGCCAAGGGCGGCAAGCTCGATTCAACGGCCTATCCGCTCTGAGGACTGCCATGGACTGGAAGGAAATCGCCCACGCTCTCCGCGGCATCGTCTCGCGGTCGGTTGTGCGCTCCACCAATGACGAAGGGGCGATGCAGACGGCGAGCGTGACCACACATCGCCATGTCGACCGCACCAATGTCGAGATCGTGCAGCCCTTCGGCTTCGCCTCGAGGCCGCCCGCCGGCGGGCTGATGATCGTGCTGGCGATCGGCGGCGACCAGGGCGACCTCGCCGGCCTTCCGGTCGCGGCGCCTGGCGCCCGCCTCGGCAAACTCGCCGAGGGCGAGGCTGCCATGCACAACGCCAAGGCTGACCGCATTCACATCAAGGCAGACGGTTCGATCGAGGTTCTGTCGAGCAGGAAGGTGTTCGTGAAGGTCAAGGAGACGACGGTCGAGGTGACGGAAGACCGCGTCATCGCCAAGGTCGATGGGGACGCCCGCGCCGTCGTTCGACCCGACTACGCCAAGATGCGCAAGGGGGAGCACTGGGTGGTTGTCGACGACAGCGGAATCAAGTGTTCTGTTGCGCCGGTCGTGGGGCCGGATCCGGAGCCGGGGGTTTGACGTCATCTCATTTTCCGACACTCGAAGAGCTGCAGCGCGGACTGCGTCGCCTCGACAGATTGCTAACCACGATAGTGAGGCGGCATGGAAGGCATTGGCTGGCCGTGGGAAGGATGTTCCGGGGAGCGGATTTACTCGTCCAAGCAGGGTGGCTCCCACATCCCTGCGTCTATATTGGCGACATCGCAGACCTCGCGGAGGGGGACGTCGCCGACGATGCCGAGCGACGATACCGAGCTGCGACCGGGGCCATTGAAGCCGAGCTGCTGAAACGCATTATAGATTCCGGATTGTTGCCGTCGTCTGCCGCCCCTTTGAGAGAAGCTGTTGACGTCCATCGGCAAGGTTTCTTTCGAGCCACGACCCGCCTCGTTTTTCCTGCTTTGGAGCAGGTGGTCCGCGCCGACCTTCTAGGGACAAGGTGGGGTATGCACACTCAGCTTCGCAAGCTGCGGGAACGCCTCAATAGCGTCGCGCTGACAGATCATTGGCCAGAGGCCAGGATCCATTCGGTATCGCTCTTCGAGAACCTAGAGAGCCACTTCTTCGACAGGGTGGATGGTGAGGCGGATCTCGCTCGGTTCCAGGCGAGCGGAATCCCGAACCGTCACGCATGCCTGCATGGCGTTATTGACTATCAGACCTTCCAGCATAGCGTGAACAGCCTCATCTTCGCGGATTATCTCCTGCGGATGCTGATCTCGATTAAGTCCGAAACGCCCTGACGCCCCGATCTCGGGGCGTGCCGATGATTGCGCGCGCGCGTCAGTTTCGGCGCCATGTCCGCCTTCCTCGACACGGCTCTGGTCTATGACCCCGCGACCCGCCGCGCCGATCTGGCGCTCGGCCCGGATGGCGATCTCCTGCTCGACGAAACCCCGGTCACGGCGATGCTGGTCTCGATCGGCAGCGATCGGCGCGCCGAGCCCGACGACGAGCTGCCGCAGGGCCTCGACGCGCTGAACGTCTCGACCTCCTTCGTCACCCGCCGCGGCTGGGTCGGCGACGCGCTCGATACGCAGGGCCGCCGCTGCGGCTCACGGCTCTGGCTGCTCGAGCGGGCCAAGCAGACCGAGACGACGCGGCGCTTCTGCGCCTTCTGGGCGGACGAGGCGCTCGCGTGGTCGCGGGTCGAGCTCGGCCGCTCGGCGGAGATCTCGGCGGAGTGGATCCAGCGCGGCGTGCTGGCGCTGCGCTGCATGATCGACGGCCATGCCGTCGAGCGCCGCTTCCGGGTGCGCTGATGCCGTTTCCTCTCCCGACGCCGCAGCAGATCCTCGAGGCGGCCCAGGCCGAATTGGAAGCCGAGCTGATCAAGCTGAAGCCGGAGGCAGACCCGGCGGCGATCGCGCGGGCCGTCCGCTCCGAGAAGGGTGTCATTGCCGCCCATCTGCGCGCCGACTCCATTGGCCTCTTCGGCACTCATCTGCATCTGCGCTGGTGGGGCGATCAATACATGCCGGACAAGGCTGAGGCCGAGCATCTGGTGCGCCATGCGTCGATCTGGGGCGTGAACAAGCGCCCAGCGACCAAGGCGGTGGGCTATGCCATCTTCACCGGGACGGCCGGCTTGCCTGTGCCGGTCGGCCTGCAGCTGCGCACGCCGGGCGGCGGTCTGGTCGAGACCTCGGTCGGCGGCGTTATCGCCGGTGACGGCACTGTCACCATCGCGCTCGTTGCAACCGAAGGCGGCACGGCCGCCAACACTGCCGGCGGCGCGAGCCTGCCGCTGGTCACGGTTCTGGCTGGGCTCGACCCGCAGGCCGCGACCCTTGATGCGGGTGGCCTCGCCGGCGGCGCCGAGGAGGAGACGCCCGAGTCGCTGCTGGCGCGCCTGCTTGCGGAGATCCGCGAGCCCGGTCACGGCGGGGCCGATTTCGACTATCCCAAGTGGGTCTTCGAGGCCTTCGCGGCCTCCAAGGTGAAGCCGATCGCCAACTGGGTCGGCTATGGCACCGTCGGCGTTGTCGTCGCAATGGGCACAGCACAGGCGCCGGTCGAACCGACCGAGGCCGAGATCGATGCGATCGCCGCGCATCTTGAGACGCTGCGCCCGGTCACGGCCGAGGTAATCGTGCTCCCGTACCTGCCGTTGCCGGTGCCCCTGACCATCGAGCTCGAGCCGGACACCTCCTCGAACCGCGCGGCTGTCGAGGCGGCGGTGGACGACTTCTTTGCCCGAGAGGCGACGATTGGCGGGCGCATGCCCAAGTCGCGGATCTCGGAGGCGATCTCGGCCGCCAATGGCGAATACGCCCATCGGCTCAGTGTCCCCCCTGGCGATGTCGAGCCTGAGCCCCGCGAGCTACCGATCCGCGGCGTCATCACCTGGGTGGTGCCATGAGCCGCACGAAGGAACAGACCCAGGCCGATCTGGTGGCGCTGGCGCCGCCGGGCTGGGTGTGGCCGCAAAGCGCCCAGGGCGAACCCGAAAGCCTGTTTGAAACGCTGTTCAAAGCGCTCGCCGCAGGCCAGGCGGATGTCGAGCAAGTGGCCGAGCGGATGATGGAAGAGATCGATCCGCGGACCGCGACACTTCTGCTGCCCGATTTCGAGCGCGTGCTGGGACCGGACCCTTGCGGCCGGGATCCGCTGACGATGTCGCTCGATCAGCGTCGGCAACTCGCCCATCAGCGCTGGACGGCGCGCGGCGGCGCCTCGATCCCCTATTTCGTGGCGCTGGCGGCCCGGCGCGGCGTCGCCATCACCATCACCGAGAACCGCGTCACCGTCACCGATACCGCGCAATGCGGCGACGAGCTGATCGAATCTCCGGAACAGTTCGTCTGGACGGTCGAGCTCGCCCTGATGGGCGAGACGATCGCTCGCGTCGATGACGCCCAGATTGGCGACCTTCTCTACGACCTCACCCTCTCCGACGTCGAATGCGACATCCGGCGCGCCAAGCCGGCGCATACCGAAGTCGCCTTCCGCTACACCTGAGGCACCCATGGACCGCATCGTCGGCGCGAACGTCATCGACCTGGGCGGGGGGCGCAGAGGCTTCCGCAGCAAGGACACCGTCGCCGGCCTGCCTGGTACGGAACTCACCGCCACCTGGCACAATGCGGTCCAGGAAGAGCTGCTCGCGGTGATCGAGGCCTTGGGCTACGAGCCGAGCGCCGCCGACCTCAAACAGATCCTGCGTGCAATCCGTTCGCAGGGGTTCAACTACATCACGGCAGCGGCTGTCGCCGGTACGGCGAACGACATCGTCCTGACGCTCGATCCCGTCCCGCTGAGCTGGAACGAGCTGCGGGGCACACCCCTTCGCTTCCTGGCCGAGGCTGCCAACGGCGGGGCGATGACGGTCGCGGTGGCGGGCCTGGCCGGAACGAAGCCACTCGTGGATCCATATGGCGTGGCTTTCGTCGGGGGGGCGATCCTCAGCGGCGATCTGATCGAAGCGGAGTATGACGGCACCTCGCTTCGCCTGACACGACCCGTCGCCGCCTCGGCCGCCGAGCAGCTCGCCGGCTCGGCCGTCAAGAAATTCATCACGCCGGATCAGCTCCGGGCTGCGACTGTGCGCGGCACCTCAGTCGTCAACGGCACGGGTCAGACGATTCCGGCCTCGGCCGGCGAGATCACGATCTCTTCGTTCGTTTCGACGCAATTCAACGATGTCCCCGTGACGGTGAACCTGGGCGCCGGGACCATCACCCTGTCGCTGTCCGGCTTCTACATGGTGCAATTCTGGTCGGCCTTCATCAGCTCAGGCGATGTGATCCTGCCCTACGCTAACGCGCGGGTGAACGGCACGATCATTTCGTCAGTTCGGGGGCCGGACTGCGCCACGAACTCAAACACCCCGCTACCCGTGGTGACCTTCTTCAAGGGTGCGCCGGGCGATGTGATCACCTTTCAGGTCTCGCACAACAGTTCGGCGGCTCGGAACGTCAACAACATGCAATTCCGCGTCATGCGCCTCGGGGATGTCTGATGGCCACGAAATCCTATCCGATGAGCGCGGCGGACGTTCGCGCGATCGTTGCCCAACTCTCCGCTGAACAGGTGCGCCTGGTCGCCTATGACGGGGCGGCTCTCATCTTCGATGAATCGCTGACCGAGGTTATCGACGCGCTGAGCGTCGAGCAGGGCCATGCGCTGCTGGCCGAGCAGGAGCCCGCCCGCCGGTCGTTCCCGATGCCGCAAGACGACTATGTCGCGATCGTCGCGCAGCTCCCGGACGAGGTCAGGGCCGTGCCCGGGACCGTCTCCTACGACGCCGGCGCGCTCGTGATCGACGAAGCTCATGCGGGTCTGATCGAAGGGCTGACGGTGGCGGCCGGCGCGGCGATCATTCTGGCGCGCACGAAGACAGCCCTGAAGGCCCTCGTGGACGCCGCGGCCGAGCGGGAGCGCCTGAAATACATTACGGGCGGCGCCGGTCAGGCGATGACCTATCAGGCCAAGTCGGCGGAGGCGCTGCGGCTCGATGCACTGCCGGCCGAAGCCGAACCGGATCCGGCGGATTATCCGCTGCTCGCGGCCGAGATCGGCATCACCGCGCCGACGCTGCGCGAGGTCGGGGCCATCGTGCTCGCCGCCTATCGGCAGTGGCTCGCGATCGGCGCGGCGATCGAGGCGGCGCGTCTCTCGGCCAAACAGGCGATCGACGCGGCTGCGGATGCCGCGGCGGCGGAGGCGGTCACAGCCGTCTGGCCGGAGCCGGCCTGATGCCCTTCATTATCGGGCCCGGCAGCAGCTACTTCAGCCTCTCCTTCAGCAACCGCGCCGGCTTCGGCCGGGGCGTCGCGCTGTGCGGCTGCACCCTCGCTGTCGCGGCCTACAATGCCGGCCTCGGCGGGGCGGTCTATATCTTCCGCTTCGACGATCTGGCCTTCAGCAATCCACGCCTCGTGCGCGAGATCATTGCGCCGTCGCATCGCTGCGATTTCGGCTTCGGTCTGGCGCTGAGCGAAACCCGTCTCGCCATCGCGCATTACGGCACAGGCCCGGAGACCTCGGCCGTCTCGCTCTATTCCTACTGCGATGCGGACCTCGCGGATCTGGCGCTCGAGACGACGATCGGCGGCATGGCCGACGTCAACTATCCGCTGCGCGACGTCTTCGACATCTCGCTGCGCGGCGACGTCCTGGCCATTTCCGAGACGATAGGCTGCGATTCACCGCAGCGCGGCGCGGTCCACCTGTTCAGGCACTGCGGCGAGGCGGTCGAGCGGATGTATTCCTTCCGCCCCGGCGCCGTGGCGCGCAAGGACGTCAACCTGGTCGTCAGGCCGGAACGAGCCTTCGGGCATTCGGTCTCGCTCGGCCATCGCATGATCGCGATCGGCGACGACAAGCACGGTGGCGCGGCCGAAACCGACAACAAATACGGCGGTGTCCACATCTGGCGCTTCGACAATGACGATTACGAGCGGCCGCAATACAGCCAGGTGATCGGCGTCGACCACCCGTCGCTGGCGCTGCGCAAGGATGACTTCCTCGGCGCCTCCTGCGAGATCGACGGCGACCGGCTATGGGTAGGCGCCCCGGGAGACGACGGCGCGGCCGGGACGGACGGCTACGGCGCGGTCTATGGCTTCGACATCCCGCCTTCCGGGCCCTTCGCGCTCGCGACCTCGATCGGCATGGCGAAGTCTATTCCTGTCTCGCTCGGCCAGTATGACCGCTTCGGCTATGCGCTGGCGGCTGATTGCGGCCGGCTCGCCGTGGGCTGCCCACAGAACGATGCGGAAGTGCCCCAGAGCGGCCGCGTCTATCTCTATCCCGCCTCTGAACTTCCCCAGGAGCCCGTGACGAGCGCGTAGGACGGACAGAAACGTGACGTGACAGGGGAGCCCAAGGGCTCCGGCGGCAGTTCCCGGCAAGGTCTTAGCCGCCCGACGAGAGTTGCATCACATCGCCCGCCGGGGCGGTCGCGAAAGCATCAGTCGGCCGTTGCTGGGCGAGGAGGACGAAATCGCAGCATCGGCCGAGCGATTGGAGGGGCGGGGGGCGAGAGCCGGCTTCGGCTGAGGTTAATCGCGTTGCGGAGCTGTTCGATTGGCAACATCTCCTCAAACCTGTTGTCTGGAGCGGGAAACCCGGGAAACTGACCCCGCTGCTGAGCACTTTGCGCGAGAACGTCGCAAAGCCTGACCATCTCCAGAAACAGCGAACGCTCGATTTCTTGCACCGCCTCCAGAACCTCCATATCGGCATATTGGACATAGCGAAGCATTGCCGTTTGGATGAATTTTTCGAGTTCCTGCAGTCGTTGGCGAGCATAGACGTTGATGGGGCGGACCGGGTGGACGTGTGCGGGTCCGAAGACATTGACGGTCCGCATCCGCTGCGCGACCGAGGCATCGAACATCGGGACCGGACCGGCGTCGTCCGATGTCGCGTCCGCGAAGATTGTCCAGAGTTCGATGCAGCGGCTGTAGACCACCGTGAACTCGGAGTTCGCGAGCTGTCTCGCCTTTTCGTTCCGCAGGCTTTCTTCGGTTCGTAGCAGGCGCTCCAGGAGCACCACGGTCAGAAGTATGCCATAGCTCTCGGTCAGGAAATTGCCCATCAGACCGCTGTCGATCATCCAGCGATCGGGAAGCGGAAACAGATAGACGACCTGCAAGAACACGGTGATGCCGATTGCGATTATGCTGGCGGAATGCTTCCAAGCGAGGTCTCGGGCTCGCGCCCAATTCGAAGCGTTGACCGCATTGAGCGTCATGGCTGGTAGCCCCCGGGGTTTCGAACGAGGTAATGCAATGTGCGGTCGATTCAGCCAAGCCTATAGCTGGGACGAGATCGTCGCCTTCAGCCAGCCGCTGACTGCACCCGCCAACCGCCCCAACCTCCGCGCCCGGCACAACATCAGCCCGACCACGGAGATTGACATCATCGTGCCCTCCGAGGCGGGGCGTGAGCTGTGGAAGGCGCGCTGGGGCCTCATCCCAGGTTGGTGGAAGAAATCAGCCCGCGAGACCGGATCGACCTTCAACGCCCGCGTCGAGAAGGTTCATGAGAGCGCTTTCTTCCGCTCGGCCTGGGTTAAGCGCCGTTGCATCATCCCGGCCTCGGCATTCTATGAATGGACCGGCGAGAAGGGAGTTAAGATCCCGCACAGGATCAGCGCCGCGGGCGGCGGTCTGCTGGCTTTCGCCGGGCTTTGGGACCGCTGGACTGACCCGGCCACCGGGGAAGAGATCGTCTCCTGCACGATCATCACGCGTGATGCCGACCGCTGGATGTCGGCGATCCACGACCGGATGCCGGCGATGCTCCACCCCAAGGACTTTGATGTCTGGCTCGACGGCAGCGGCGGCAAGGAGGTGCTGATGCGGCCTCCGCCGGAGCTGCGCGAGTGGATCGTCTCGACCCGGATCAACAGCAGCCGCACGCCCGACGATGACCCGACGCTCGCGGACCCGGTCGAGAGTGAGACGCCCACACCAGTGAACGCGCCCAGGCAAGGCGACCTCTTCTAGGCACTTCAGATTTTCAATCTGTTGCCATTTGATTGTTCGTTCGTTGCCATTTGAAAGTTCGCGCTACAGCAATGGGTCGGGGAGCGGACGAGAGCCGGCGCCCTCGAAGGTTGGCTTCAGCCAAGATTGGAGAGTTGCCTCCGCGCTGCTTCGGCGTCCTCCGCGAGACACTTCTTTTGGTCTTCCTCAACAATTTGCCGATAGAGATCAGAGCCGTAGATCGGTCTTCCGTTTACGATGAACGGAACCTCGTCTACGACTTTTGGCGAGGAGGCCGGGGAACTCTCCAACAGGCGCGTGAGCGTTCGCTTCAGAATGTTAGGCATCCAGTCAATCATGCTGACTTCCGCGCTGTGGACTTACGCTATTGTTGAGCGTGCGCCGTTAACGCTAGCTGACTTCAACGCGGAGCGTCGCGCTAAAATGACGGCCTTGGGTCGAAAGCAGATATTCCGGTCCATCCGGATAAGCGCTGGCTTTCGGACCTCATAGCGGAGACCGCCGTCGCCAGCCCCGAACTGTCTTCGGAGCCTTCACGCGGTCACCATTCTCCAGAATCCGAATTCGTTTCACATCGAATTCGGAGCGGCGTATAAGTTTCCAAGCCATTGGCCGCTGGGCTACGGAAATACTCAACCCTGCGTACTTACTTGAATACTGCGGCCGAACGACCGCATGCGCACGTGGAAAATCAAGAACGATAGTCGTCTTTTGGCAGATCAGATCAAGGTCTGAGCATGAAAGACTGCTTACTGCGCTCATCAGATTGTCTTCATCCATCAGATCTTAGATCAAGACAAGGTTGGAGATGACAATGACACCTCGAAACGAGATGGGTAGCCTTGCGCGTTTCACGAACCGCTTCCGGTACGCCCTTTCTGGTTGGCATGAACGAACCCGGGTGGTTCTGCTCGGCGCCACGGCGCTCATCGGCGCCACGACACTGACGCCAGCCCAGGGGCAGACGCCGACTCCACCCCCGACGCAGTCTCGACCCAACATCCTTTTCATCATGGGCGACGACATCGGCCTGATGCAGACGAGCATCTACCACCGAGGCCTGATGGTCGGAGAGACGCCCAATATCGACCGGATCGGGCAAGAGGGCGCGCTTTTCACCCACTACTATGCCGAGCAGAGCTGCACGGCTGGCCGCAACGCCTTCCTCACCGGCATGCATCCACTGCGCACGGGGATGATCCCGCCGCAGTTGCCTGGTAGCCCCTCCTATCTGCGGCCCGGAACGCCGACGGTCGCGAAACTCCTGCTGGACCTCGGCTATAACACCGGCGAGTTCGGCAAGAACCATCTCGGCGACCACACCGACGCGCTGCCAACCGCCCACGGCTTCCAGGAATTCTGGGGCTATCTGTATCATCTCGATGCGATGCAGGGCGTGAGTTTCCCCGACATCAATAGGACTTCGACTCAACAGACCGTCGCCCCGCCATGCGCAAACACGCCAATTCCGGGGCTTCTCCCGGTTCCCGGCTCTGTGGACCCGCGAACCACGGTCTGCCTAACGCCTCCACGCCCCATGTTGTCCTGCTCCTCGTCCAATGGCACCGCGGCCAACCAGACCTGCCGCGATGAAGGTCCACTCACCCTGGAGCGCTCGAAGACGGTGGACGAGGAAATCTCCGCCAAGGTCGTCGACTTCCTTGAGCGCAACGACCCCAGGCGCACCAACAAGCCGTTCTTTGCTTGGTACAACCCCGCGCGCATGCACATCACAACCGTCCTCTCGCCGAAATACGAGGCGATGATTGGGGAGCCCGGCGGTAAGGACTGGGGTCTTAACGAAGCCGGCATGAAGCAGCTGGATGACAATGTCGGTGTCGTGCTGAAAAAGCTCGAGGACATGGGGCAGCTCAACAACACCATTGTCGTATTCACCACCGACAACGGCGCCGAGACGATCACATTTCCGGATGGCGGCACGACGCCGTTCAAGGGTGGCAAGCTGAGTACCTGGGAAGGCGGCATGCGCGCGCCGCTTCTGGTTCGCTGGCCGGCGGGCGGCATTCGGGCGGGCACCGTCAAGAATGACATCTTCGCGGCGCTCGACTGGTTGCCCACGCTCGTCAACCTTGCGGGCGGAGACAAGGGCGATGCGCTAAACCAACGCATCATGGCCGGCGGTTACCCCGGCATCGTTAAAACCAAGCTCGACGGTGTCGACCAGGCTGAATACCTCGTCGGGCGGTCCGATAAATCGGCGCGCGATACGTTCTTCTACTATTCTGGCAAGGACCCATCGGCCGTTCGATACAAGAACTGGAAGATCTACTTCGCGATGGTGTCGGACTCGCCGGCCGGCTTCATCTCGGGCGTTCTGCCCTTCCACTGGGCCCAGGTCGTCAATATCAAGCGTGACCCGTTCGAGACCTCGATCGGTTCGCAATACAAGACGCTGATGGGCATGGGCGGCACGATCGGCTCCCCCTCCACCGCCTATGTCTATGATTGGAACATGCTGCCGATCGGCCAAGCGCTCTGGATGAAGGAGCTGCTGTCCTACAAGGACTTCCCGCCGATGCAGGATCCGGCGAGCTACAACCTCGAACAGGTCATCAATCAGATCAAGAACACCAAAGGCCGGTCCGACTGAGCCTTGGGACAAGCGACCACAGGCTGGCGCCTTGGTCCGAGGCGCCAGCCCTCTTTATCAGGGCTGCAGGTGTCCGAACCTCGATCGAAGGAAGAGGTCATGAACATCTGCATCATGACGGCTTTTCACGATGGTTCGGTCTGCTTCTGTCGGGCTGTCGAAACTGGCGATCCAGGCAGCAGCGACTCGCCACGATCTGTGCCGACCCCAACAACCGGTAGCCCTGATCCGAATACCGGCGTGAATGCCAGGCTCTCTATCCGTCAAGCAGCGTAGCAGCATTCTCCGGGGCACTCAGCCGCAGCACGACGCGGCAAACATCGCCACCTCCTGCACCGGTGCCTCATACGCGTCGCGGTGGCGCCACCAGGCGCCGCCTTCTTCGTTGCGCCCCTTCGGTGCCCGGTCGAGCCAGGGATACATGCTCCAGATCGCGTCCACGCCGCGCGAATAGCTGGAGTAGCTGTGGTAGATCGCGCCGCCCTCGCGGATGAAGGCGCTCATCCCGGGCCGCTCGCGCACATATTGAGCCGCGCTGGCGCCGCTCTGCGCGGCGAAGCCCGCCACCACGGGGATGCTGCTCCAATCCATTTGCGGCACGGGTCGGAAATTATACTCGGCCGTGCCCTGCCGCTCCTGCTCGTCGGAGAAGGAGACGTTGAAGTCGAAGTTGAAGTCGCTCGTGGCCGAGGAGGCCCAGGGGAAGTTCCAGCCCATCCGCCGCCTGAAGGCGACAAGCTTGTCGAGCGGCGCCCGCGACACCGCCGTCAGCGTCACGTCATGGTTCGCCAGATGGACATGGATGCCGTTGAAGCCGTCGGCGATCGCCGAGCAGGACGGGCAGCCGGCCGTATAGTCTGGCCCGAACATGAAGTGATAGACGATAAGTTGCGAGCGCCCGGCGAAGAGATCGGCCAGCCCCGCTTCGCCCGCCTCGGTTACGAAGCGATAGGGCTTGTCGATCTTGACCCAGGGTAGGGCCTGCCTCTGCTGCGCCACGGCGTCGCTCTGCCGCGTCAGCGCCTTTTCCGCTGCCAGCAGGTCGAGTCGGGCCTTCAGCCATTCCTCGCGTGTACCCGTGAGATGAGCCGTCATGATGCTTGCTCCCGTCATTGGTTGACATTCGCCGCCCGTCGTTTCGCGATGCGGCGTCACGATCAGGGGTAGGGCGGGCACGGCCGGAGGCGGGAGTGACAAGTTTGTCGGGATTTGGATCGCAGGCATTGGGATCTGCCGCATGGACTCGCTGATCACCGCCGCCGGACGGGCGCTGGCGGCGGGCGATCCCTTCGGCGCGCTCAACCGCGTGGCGCTGCGCGAGGATGCGCCGGCGCTCGCCTTGCGCGGCATCGCCATGGCGCAGCTCGGCGATCTCGACCGGGCGAAGGTCCTGCTCAGGCGCGCCGGCCGGGCTTTCGGCCCGCGCGAGCCGGTGGCGCGGGCGCGCTGCGTCGTGGCGGAAGCTGAGATCGCCCTGGTCTCGCGCGATCTCGGCTGGCCGGCGAAGGCGCTCGATGCGGCGCGCGCGACGCTGGAAGCCCATGGCGACCGCCTCAACGCTGCCCATGCCCGCACGATCGAGCTGCGCCGCCTCCTCCTGATCGGCCGGCTGGACGAGGCCGAGCGACTGCTATCTGGATTCGACGCGAGGCCACTCCCGCCGGCCCTCGAAGCCGCGCGCTCGCTCGCGATCGGCGGTATCGCGCTGAGAAGGCTGCAAGCCGGGCTGGCCGGGGAGGCCTTCGCCCGGGCGACAGCCGCAGCGCAGCGTGCGGGCATTCCGGCTCTGGCGGCCGAAGTCGATGCGGCTTCGCGCGTGCTGGGCGCCCCGGCGGCAAGGCTGATCGCGGGCGGCGAGGGGCGCCCGCTCATGCTCGGTGAGGTCGCGGCGCTTCTTGCAGCGGGCGACGGCTTCATCGTCGATGCCTGCCGCAATGTCGTGCGCGCGGCTGGCTCGGTCGTTCCGCTCGCCACCCGGCCGGTGCTGTTTGCGCTCGCGCGGACGCTTGCCGAGGCCTGGCCGGCGGATGCGTCGCGCGAGGTGCTGCTGGCCCGCGCCTTCCGGGCGAAGGAGGCCGATGAATCGCATCGCGCCCGCCTGCGGGTCGAGATCGGGCGGCTGCGCGCCGAATTGCACGGGCTTGCCACGATCAACGCGACCAGCCGCGGCTTCGCCTTGGTGCCACATCGGGCCGCTAAGGTCGCGGTGCTAGCGCAGCCGCTGGAGGAGCCGCATGCCGATGTGCTGGCACTGCTCTCCGATGGCGAAGCCTGGTCGAGCTCGGCGCTGGCGCTGGCGCTCGGGACCAGCCAGCGCAACATGCAGCGCGCGCTCGAGGCTTTGGCGCGGGCGGGCAAGGTGCAGTCCTTCGGCAAGGCGCGGGCGCGGCGCTGGCTGACGCCGCCGGTGCCTGGTTTCCCGACAAGCTTGTTACTCCCGGCCCCGCTGCCGGATGGCTAGACCTGCCTCAGTCCAATCGAACGGAGGAGATCATTCCATGACCAAGGCAGCCACCGTCATCCGCGAATACGGACCGTTCCCCGGCGTCGAATCCGTCGCCGGCGTCAGCTATGATGGCAAGAACGTCTGGTTCGCCTCGGGCGACAAGCTCAACGCGCTCGATCCCGAGAGCGGCGAGACGGTCCGCAGTCTCGACATCCCCGCCCATGCCGGCACCGCTTTCGACGGCCGCCACCTCTTCCAGATCGCCGAGGATCGCATCCAGAAGATCGATCCGGAGAGCGGGCGCGTGATTTCGACCATCCCCGCGCCCGCTGGCGGCGCCGACTCTGGCATGACCTGGGCGGAAGGCACGCTGTGGGTCGGCCATTACCGCGAGCGCCAGATCCACCAGATCGATCCCGAGACGGGCAGGATCCTGCGTACGCTGCAGTCCAATCGCTTCGTCACCGGCGTGACCTGGACGGAGGGCGAGCTTTGGCACGCGACCTGGGAGAACGACGAAAGCGAGCTCAGGCGGGTCGACCCCGAAACCGGCAAGGTGCTGGATAGCCTGCGCATGCCCGAAGGCGCCTTCGTCTCGGGCCTGGAGGCCGATGGCAACGGGCGCTTCTATTGCGGCAGCGGCAAGAGTGGAGTGGTCAGGGCTGTGAGGCGGGGCTGAGGCTTGCCTCAACACAGACACCTGTCCCTAAGGACAATACGCGGGCGTCCTCTCATTGTGTTGAGCTTGCCAGGGGGAGCATCTGCAATATCGCTCGCGGGCAAGTGGTAAGCGCGTCCGGCGAGCGACGGCTTCCTGATGCCGGTGCTGCGCCTGCGACGTCATGCGGGAAGGCTCGGTCGCTATCGGTCAGCCGCCTGGCGTCGCGGGCCTAGCAGCCCGAAACGGGAGCGTCGCCCGCCGCGACGCCGCTCGCGGCAAGAGGTCTTAGAGAAGCGACTGCCCTGCTACGCAAAGGGGGAAGTCATGGCGATACTCGGCAAGATCAGTCACGTCACGACCTATCGATATGCGAAGCCCGTCACCTTCGGCACGCATCGAGCCATGTTCTTGCCGCGGCGAGGCGCAAGCGCGCGTCTCCTCGGCTGGTCGGCAACGACCAGCCTTTCTTCAAAGATACATTGGATCAGCGATGCCCGCTCCAACTGCGTCACGGTGATGGATTTCAATGAGCAGGGCAGCGAACTGACATTTACCTTCGAGGTCAGCGGGATCTATTTCGGGGTCAGTGGAGTCGAGGCGTTTCCTCTCGACCCGCGGGCCGAGGAGATTCCAGTTCAGTACACGCCTGACGAGTGGACCGACCTCGCCGGCTATCTGCGTCCCCATGCGGAGGATGCCGATGGCAGCCTCGCCGCCTGGGCGAAGAGTTTCGTTGCCGGCGATCAGGACCGGGCGGTCGATGTCCTGCGCCGCATGCTGCACATCTTCCGTGAGAGCTTCCGCTATCAGGCCAGGGACGAGGAAGGGACCCAGCCGCCCGGCGAGACCCTGCGCCTCCGGTCCGGGACATGCCGGGACTACGCCTGGCTGATGATCGAGGCCCTGCGGCGGCTCGGCTTCGCGTCGCGCTTCGTCTCCGGCTATCTGTATGATGGCGCTGTCGATGGTGGGGCCGTCGGCGTGTGCGGGGCGGGGGCCACCCATGCGTGGCTTCAGGTTTTCTTGCCCGGTGCCGGGTGGCTGGATTACGACCCGACCAATCAGATCAGCGCCGGCTTCGATCTGATCCCGGTCGCGGTTGCCCGCCATCCTGGGCAGGCCATTCCGCTGGCCGGCTCGTGGTTCGGTGAGGCGAATGACTATCTCGGCATGACGGTCAACGTGGCCGTCGAGAAGATCGGCGACGTGCCCGACCTGCGAATGTGATCGGGCGATGGCTGCCGGGGCCGGAGACGCTCCGCTGCCCGGCAATGCGCCGCTGTTCGCCGTAGCGCTGACGGGTGAGGGCGCACGCGCCGCGCCGTCATTCCGGGGCGGCCGCAGGCCGAGCCCGGAACCCAGAACCGATGCCGGTCGAGGAGAGGCTCGGACGGGTTCGCCTCGCATGTTCCCCGCATCGGTTCTGGGTTCCGGGCCCATTGCTGCGCAATGTCCCGGAATGACGGGTGTGTTTCCTCGCCAAACTTATCCCCGGCCTTGCGCCTCATACCTATGCTCGGCCCACCTCATCCCCGAGGGGCAGCCATCCGGAGGTATGCCAGAGGCTGGGATGAGGGCGGCGTCTGCGGCTGGCCTTACAAGCCAGGCTCGGGAGGCTTCGGGGCACCGCCCTGGGGGTACTACGGCCCCTGTGCGAGGAGCTCGCTGGAAGGTTCGGTAGCGACGGACTGGTGTGCAAGGACGCGACGACCCGCTGAGGGGAACTGGCGTTCGAGCTTGCAGGTCTTAAGCTGCCCAGCCGTATAAGCGCGGCCCGGAGTCCGAAATCGCCGGTAAGCGGAGCGCCACGGGGCGTGCGGATGGTGGCTCAATCCATCCGCGCTGCTTCCTGGCTCAATGGAAGCGGCCCGATACCCAACCGCGCCTCGCGGCGCTCCGCTGCCCCTCATGATTACCGAACGCGGCGACGCGGGCGGATGACGATGCATGCGCGGGAGCCGCGGGGAACCCCTCTCCTGTAAGGAGAGGGGCAGGGGTGAGGTGTAGGCCCTTGGACCAGTGAGGCCCTTAGCCAACAGCGGCAGTCGCGAGGTCTCGGCAGAACGAGAACCGTCCGGCCCTCACCCCTACCCCTCTCCCACACGGGAGAGGGATTCCTCGCGGTTCCGACGCTTTGCGTCATGAAGATGAGCGCCAATGCTCGCGCGACTAAGCCTTCACCTTCACATAGGTCCCCGGCGCATCGGCGAGCGGCTCGAGCTTGCCGCCGCCGGGCTCGCGTGCGGCCACCTTCTTCGGGGCCTGGGCTTCGAGCCAGGCGAACCAGTGCGGCCACCAGGAGCCGGGATGTTCCTCAGCCTTCTCCAGCCAGGCCTCGTAGGAGCCCTTGGCCGGCCCGCCGGTCCAGTACTGGTATTTCGCCTTGCTCGGCGGATTGACGACGCCGGCGATGTGGCCCGAGCCCGACACCACGTGTTCGACAGGCCCGCCGAAGCATTGGGAGCCGAGGAAGACGGAAGGGGCCGGAGCGATATGGTCCTCGCGGGTGGCGAGATTATAGACCGGGATCTTGACCGCCTTCAGGTCGAGCGTCTTGCCGCCCAGGACCATCTCGCCCTTGGACAGCTTGTTATCGAGGTAGCAGTTGCGGAGATAGAAGGAGTGGTTCGCCGCCGGCATGCGCGTCGAATCGGAGTTCCAGTAGAGCAGGTCGAACGGGGTCGGGGTCTTGCCCTTGAGGTAGTTGTTGATCGCGTAGGACCAGATCAGGTCGTTGGGCCGGAGCATGTTGAAAGCGCCGGACATACGAGAGCCGTCGAGATAGCCCGTCCGCGCCATCTGCTCCTCGATCACGCGGATCTGCTCTTCATCGACGAAGACGGAGAGCTCGCCGGCCTGCGAGAAATCGACCTGGGTGGTGAAGAAGGTCGCGCTGTCGATCCGCTTGTCGCCGATCGCCGCCATATAGGCCAGCGTCACACCGAGCAGCGTGCCGCCGACACAATAGCCGATGGCTGCGACCTTCTTTTCGCCGGTGACCTGCTCGATGACCTCAAGGGCGGCGAAGATGCCCTCGCGCATATAGCTCTCGAAGTCCTTGGCGGCGTGGCGCGCATCCGGATTGACCCAGGAGATGCAGAAGACGGTCACTCCCTGCGAGACGCACCAGCGGATGAAGCTTTTCTCGGCGTTGAGGTCGAGCACGTAGAACTTGTTGATCCAGGGCGGCACGATCAGCAGCGGCCGCTTCAGCACCTGCGGCGTCGCCGGCGCATACTGGATCAGCTCGATGATCTCGTCGCGGAAGATCACCTTGCCCGGCGTCGTCGCGATGTTGACACCGACCTCGAAGGCGCCGGCATCGGACTGGCGGATCTTGAGCTCGCCGCCGCCGGATTCGACGTCCTCGGCGAACATTTTCATGCCGCGCACGAGATTCTCGCCGTTCTGCTGCAGCGTCTCCCGTAGCAGCTCGGGGTTGGTGGCGAGGAAATTGGTGGGCGAAAGCGCGCCCGCGATCTGCTTGATGTAGAAGCGCGCCTTGTTGCGTGTATGCGGGTCGAGGTCGTCGGCCTTCTCGACCATGGTCTCGGCCCAGCGCGAGCCGATCAGATAGGCCTGCTTGATGAAGTCGAAGGTCGGGTGGTTCGTCCAGTCCGGGTCCTTGAAGCGGGCGTCGCGCTTGTCAGGCTCCACGACTGGCGCGACCTCCTCGCCGCCGGCGCGCTTCAGCGAGGCGGTCCACAGGTTCATGAAGTCGCCGACGAGCGAGGCCTGCGCCTCGATGATCTTGGCGGGGTCGTTCACCCAGCGCTCGGCGACGCGGCCGAGCGTCTTGACCATGTCGCTCGCTTCGTCGGCTTGACCAGTCTTGGCCTCGCCGCGCTCGATCGGTTTGAGATAGGCAGCGGTGACCTTGCCGTATTCCTCGACCAGTCGACTCATGTTCTGTGCGAACTGATCGAAGTCCGGCGCGGCGGCTTCGGCGGAGCCGAAGGCTTTTTTCGCCTTGTCGTCGGGCGGGCGATTCATGCGGCGTTCCTTCCCCCTTTTATCTAGGATAGCGCATCGCCATCGATTTTGATCCTATTAAGGACGCGGTCGCTGTGCTTTACCAAACGAATTCGACAATCTGCTGGAAGATCCCATGCCGACCCTCAAGCCTGCGAAAAAACTGATCGGCACCGGCCTGATGCTGGCGGCGGTCGGCCTGGTTCTGGCGGGGTGCGGGGCCAGCGAGGGCTTCAAGGGCGTCGCAGAGGCCGCCGGCATGGCGACGACGCCGCAGGAATCGAAGGCCTTCGTCAGGGAGACGCGCCAAGCCGATGCCGAATATATTCCGGTCGGCAGCTCGGTGACGCGCAATGCGCCGCGCAAGGTCCCCGAGGACTTCAAGAAGATCGAGAGCCAACTCGAGGCGAAGCGCAACGCCAACGAGGCCGCCGGTAACACCGCACGCCAGCTTGGCGCGACCCCGGCGCCGGAGCCGGCCAAGGTCCCCTGAGGGCTCGGTCCGGACGAAGCGCCGTCACCGATGCGCTTCATCATGACGCAGGTCGATTCCAGGGGCCTCTTCGAATAGCGGCGCGGCGTCTCAAGTCCGGGCTCGTCCCTTCGGGACGGCCAGGAATGACGGCCTCTATCCGGTCCAGAGCGCGCTTCCAGCCTGACCCATTCGTCTAGTATCGCAAAATCTTGCGTTTTTTTGTCTGTCGCGACGAAAGATGCGGTGGTAAGCAGCCTCGGCGAAAGGATGTGATCCGCGCCCCAAATCACCAGCCGGCTCGCCGGCCGAGGACCTGTTCGAAATGACCGATTTTCACCGCATCAAGCGTCTGCCGCCCTACGTTTTCGAACAGGTCAACAAGATCAAGGCAGCCGAGCGAGCTCGTGGCATCGACATCATCGATCTCGGCATGGGCAATCCCGACCTGCCGGCGCCCAAGCACGTCATCGAGAAGCTGGTCGAGACCGCTGGCAAGCCGCGCACTGATCGCTATTCGGCCTCGAAGGGCATCGTCGGCCTGCGCCGCGCCCAGGCGAATTATTACGAGCGCCGTTTCGGCGTGAAGCTGAACCCCGACACGCAGGTCGTCGCGACGTTGGGTTCAAAGGAAGGCTTCGCCAATATGGCGCAGGCCATCACCGGGCCGGGTGACGTCGTGCTGGTGCCCAATCCGAGCTACCCGATCCACGCCTTCGGCTTCCTGATGGCTGGCGGCGTGATTCGTTCGGTCCCGGCCGAGCCGACGCCGGCGATGTTCCCCGCGCTCGAGCGGGCGGTGATGCATTCGGTGCCGAAGCCGATCGCGCTCGTCACCTGCTATCCGGCCAATCCGACGGCCTATGTCGCCTCGCTCGATTTCTACCGGGATCTCGTCGCCTTCGCGAAGAAGCACGACCTCATCCTGCTTTCCGATCTCGCCTATGCTGAGGTCTATTTCGACGAGAACAACCCACCGCCCTCGATGCTGCAGGTGCCGGGCGCGATCGACGTCGCGGTCGAGTTCACCTCGATGTCGAAGACCTTCTCCATGGCCGGCTGGCGCATGGGCTTCGCCGTCGGCAACGAGCGGCTGCTGGCGGCGCTGGCGCGGGTGAAGTCCTATCTCGACTACGGCGCCTATACGCCGATCCAGGTCGCGGCCGCCGCCGCGCTCAACGGCCCGGACGACTGCATCCGCGAGATGCGCGAGACCTATCGCAAGCGCCGCGACGCGCTGGTCGAAAGCTTCGGCAAGGCCGGCTGGGATTTCCCGGCGCCGGAGGCCTCGATGTTCGCCTGGGTCGCGATCCCCGAGCCCTTCCGCCATCTGGGCTCGCTGGAGTTCTCGAAGCTCCTGATCGAGAAGGCTGAGGTCGCGGTCGCGCCCGGCATCGGCTTCGGCGAGCACGGTGACGACTATGTCCGTATCGCCATCGTCGAGAACGAGCAGCGCATCCGCCAGGCGGCGCGCAATATCGGCCGCTTCCTGAAGGGGGCCGAACAGACGCTGCACAACGTCATCCAGATGCCGAAGGCAGGGTAGGGCGCGCCGCGCCCTCTGGACCGCGCCAGGAAAACATGGGAACCGATGCGATGCGGACGGCTTGCTCCGCATCGCGTCCGAGGCCCATTCCCATGCCACGCAGAGGCCGCCTGCTCGGCGTCGCTTTCGTCGTCTTCGCCCTGGTCTGCCTGATCGCGACCTATGACTACTCGAAGGGCCGTATTCCGCAGACGCGTTCGGCCCTGATCTCGGATGTGCTGGCCGCTACCAACGGGCGCGCATGCGGCGGCGACGCCACCGAGATCGTCACCCGCCACATCCCGGTCGGCACCGGCCGGGCCGAAGCCGAGCGCATCCTCGCCGATGTCACGATCGACCCGCCGAAGCCCTGGTTCTGGACGCCGGCCGTCGAGAACAGCACGGTCTCGGAGGGCAATTCGCTGGAGGCGCTGCACACGATCAAGGCCACAGCCTTCGGCAGCAACCTGCTGCGCATCTATCTCGGCTTCGAGGACGGCAAGGTGAAGCGCGTCGCCGCCGAGGTGGTCTGCCACTTCGGCTGAGGCGTGGCGACGAAAGCACCAGAGCCTGCCGATTTTCTGCGGAACCACGCCGTCATCCCGGACAAGCGGCGAAGCCGCGCAGATCCGGGATCCATCATAGAGCGCGGAGCTTTACGATGGATCCCGGGGCAAGCCCGGGATGACGGCGTGGTTCCGCAGAAAATCTGGAAGCTTTAGCGCGCGGCTTCCCTTGCGCGGAAATGCAGTTTTGCCGGCTCGGTTGCTGCGTTATTCTGTCCGAGGGGGCGCAGCGACAGGTGCTGCCATGGAAGCCACGGACAAGGTTTTCGCCGGCGCCGTTCCCGAGATTTACGAACGGCTGCTCGTCCCTCTGATTTTCAGCCCCTATGCCGAGGATCTGGCCGCCCGCGTCATGGCCCTGCGACCCTCGCGCATCATCGAGCTCGCAGCCGGCACAGGCGCGCTCACTCGTGCGATGGCGGCGCGGCTCGACGGGGCGAGCATCGTCGCGACCGATCTCAACCAGCCAATGCTCGACGTTGCCGCCACGCATCTTTCAGGCAACGGCAGGGTCGTCTGGCAGCAGGCGAATGCGATCGACCTGCCGTTTGCGGATGAGAGCTTCGATGCCGCCGCCTGCCAGTTCGGGGTGATGTTCTTTCCGGACAAGCCGGAGAGCCATCGCGAGGTGCGGCGCGTCCTTCGGCCTGGTGGACACTACCTGTTCAATGTCTGGGATGCCGTCGCCAGCAACGACTTCACCCAGGTGCTGCTGGATGCCCTGGCAGAGGTGTTTCCGGCCGACCCGCCCCGTTTCATCGAGCGCACGCCGCATGGCTATCATGACATCGGCACGATTGAGCTCGATCTCGTCGACGGTGGCTTCAGGAAGCCGACAGTCGAGCGCGTCGAGAAGCGCTCGCGCGCCCATTCCGCGATCGATGTTGCGACGGGCTTCTGTCAGGGCACGCCAATCCGCGGCGAGATCGAGGCGCGGGGCGCGCCGGGTCTCATGGCCGCGACCGAGGCTGTGGCGAAGGCGCTGGAGCGTCGCTTCGGCTCCGGCCCGATCGAAGGAGGCATTGCTGCCTTCGTCGTTTCTGCCGAACGCGCCTAGCACCGTCGCGATTTCGCAGGCCCTCGCGCGTCGCTCTCCGTTGACTCGTGCCGCGCCTCATGCGACCCCGCGACCATGACTGACGCGACTTTCCCGAACGCTTCGCAACCCCTGCGCATCGGACTGGCCGGCCTCGGCACGGTCGGCGCCTCGGTCCTGAAGATCCTGCGTCGGCGCGAGAATGCGCTCGCTGCCCGCTGCGGCAGGGCGATCCGCGTCACTGGCGTCTCCGCTCGAGATCGCAGTCGTGATCGCGGCGTCGATCTGAACGGGCTCGCCTGGTTCGATGACCCGGTGGCGCTGGCGGCTTCGCCGGAGATCGACTGTCTCGTCGAGCTGGTCGGCGGCTCAGACGGCCCGGCCAAGGCTGCCGTCGAGGCCGCGCTCAAGGCCGGCAAGCATGTCGTCACCGCCAACAAGGCCCTGCTCGCCGCCCATGGCGTGGCGCTGGCCGAGCTCGCCGAGAGCAAGGGCGTGGCGCTCGCCTTCGAGGCTTCCTCGGCCGGCGGCATCCCGATCGTGAAGACGCTGCGCGAGGCGCTGGCCGGCAACGACGTCAGCCGCATCTCTGGCATTCTCAACGGCACCTGCAACTACATCCTGTCGCGGATGGAGCAGGAGGGGTTGACCTTCGAGGCCTGTCTGAAGGACGCCCAGCGCCTCGGCTATGCCGAAGCCGACCCGACCTTCGACGTCGAAGGCTTCGACACCGCCCACAAGCTGTCCATCCTGACGAGCCTCGCCTTCGGCACGAAGATCGACGCCGAAGCGATTCACGTCGAAGGCATTTCCTCCATCACCCCGCTCGATCTCCGGATGGCCGACGAGCTCGGCTACCGCATCAAGCTGCTCGGTGTCGCCGAGCGCACCAAGACCGGCATCGAGCAGCGCGTCCACCCGACCATGGTGCCGAAAGCTTCGCCGATCGCGCAGGTGATGGGCGTGCTCAACGCAGTGAGCGTCGATGCCGACGCAGTGCGCGAGATCACGCTGGTCGGCCCCGGCGCCGGTGGCGATCCCACGGCCTCTGCCGTCGTCGCCGACATCGCCGACGTCGCGAGCGGCACGGCGGGCCTGCCCTTCGGTCTGCCGGTCGCGCGGCTGGAGGCTGCCAACCGCGCCCCCATGCAGCGCCATGAGGGCGGCTATTATGTCCGCCTCGCGGTCGCCGACCGCCCGGGTGCAGCCGCCGCGATCGCGACCCGCATGGCGGAAGCCGACATCTCGCTGGAGAGCATCGTCCAGCGCCGTTCGCCCGAAGCTGCGACGCGCGATCCGGGCGGCCGCTCCGGCGCGCCGGTTCCGGTCGTGCTCATCACCTATGCGACGACCGAGGCCGCCATCCGCGCCGCGCTGGAAAAGGTCACCGCCGACGGCCATGTCGCGGAACCGCCGCAAGTCATCCGCATAGAGCGGGAATAGGCCTTCGTGCCGAACACCCGACTTCCGTTTTAAGGGGAACCCTTTTCATGTCCGTCGATCTCCGCATCTCCCCCGATCAGATCATCGAGCGCTTCCTGTCCATGGAGCTCGTGCGTGTCACCGAGCGTGCCGCCGTCGCGGCCGCCCAGCTGCGCGGCCATGGCAACGAGAAGGCCGCCGACCAGGCCGCGGTCGATGCGATGCGCCGCGAGCTCAACCGCCTGCCGATCGATGGCGAGATCGTCATCGGCGAGGGCGAGCGCGACGAGGCGCCGATGCTGTTCATCGGTGAGAAGGTCGGCAACAAGCAGGGTCCGAAGGTGCATATCGCGGTCGATCCGCTCGAGGGCACTACGCTCTGCGCCAAGGACATGCCGGGCTCGATCGCCGTGATGGCGATGGCCGGCGCCGGCAGCCTGCTCTACGCGCCGGACGTCTATATGGACAAGATCGCGATCGGCCCGGGCTACCCGAAGGGCGTGATCGATCTGGACGCTTCGCCGGCCGACAACATCAATGCGCTGGCCAAGGCCAAGGGCGTGAAGCCGAACGAGATCTCGACGCTGATCATGGACCGCCCGCGCCATGCCAAGCTGATCGAGGAGGTTCGCAAGACCGGCTGCTCGATCCGCCTCATCACCGATGGCGACGTGGCCGGCGTGATCTTCTGCACCCAGCCGGAGAAGACGGGCATCGACCTCTATCTCGGCATCGGCGGCGCCCCTGAAGGCGTGCTCGCCGCTGCCGCGCTGCGCTGCGTCGGCGGCCAGATGCAGGGTCGGCTCATCCTCGACACCGAGGAAAAGCGCCAGCGTGCCGCGACCATGGGCGTCAGCGACCCGAACAAGAAGTACGACATGTCCGAGATGGCCTCGGGCGACGTCATCGTCTGCGCTACCGGCGTCACCGATGGCGGGCTGCTCTCCGGCGTGAAGTTCGGCAAGGACTTCATCGAGACCGAGACCATCGTCTACCGCTCGATCACCGGGACGGTCCGCCGCATCTATGGCGAGCACCGCGAGTTCTCGAAGTTCAAGCTCGACTGAGCCGGACGACGCAGGGACATTCCAGAGAAACGGCCGGGCTTGCCCGGCCGTTTCCGTTTCAGCGCCACATGCCGCGCATGCGGGCCTGCAGGTCGATGCGCGGGCCAGAGCCCTGCGGCCGCGGCGCCTGCGCCTCAGCCGCGACGCGCGGCCAGGCCGTTTGCTCGAACTGGCTCAGCAGCGTCGTCGGGATGAAGCGGCTGCGTGAGGCATAGACATGCCGGTCGCCGGTGCTCGACTGGCCATGGGTGAAGAAGCGCTGCGGCACGACGAGGTCGAGATTGTCCTTCGCACGCGTCATCGCGACATAGAGCAGCCGGCGTTCTTCCTCGATCTCCGCCTCGGTGCCGATGCCGAGATCGGAGGGAATACAGCCATCGACGCAATTCATCACGAAGACCGACGACCATTCCCGGCCCTTCGCCGAATGGATGGTCGAGAGGTTGAGATAGTCCTCGTCCGGATGAACGGATTCGGCCTGGTCGCTGGTCGCGTCCGGCGGGTCGAGCGTCAGCTCCGTCAGAAAGCGCTCGCGGGACGGGTAGCCGCTCGCGATCTGCTCGAGCTGGACGAGATCGGCCTGCCGCGCAGTGGCGTCCTCATGGCGGCGTTCGAGATGCGGCGCATACCAGAGCCGGATGCGCTCGATCTCGGCCGGCCAGCCCGGCCCACCCGATTGCAGCGCGTCGATCGTCGCGACGAAATCCTCCCAATCGGCACCCGCCCGCTGCGGTGCCGGCGCAGATAGAAGCGCGCTACGGGGATCGGCGGCCTGGTCGAGGCGATCGAGGACGCGCTGCGCGGAGTTGGGCCCGACTCCAGGCAGGAGCTGCATCGCTCTGAAACCGGCGACCCGGTCGCGCGGGTTCTCGACGAAGCGCAGCACCGCCAGCACGTCCTTGACATGGGCGGCATCGAGGAATTTCAGCCCACCGAACTTGACGAAGGGGATGTTGCGCCGCGTCAGCTCGATCTCCAGCGGGCCGCTGTGATGCGAGGCGCGGAACAGCACCACCTGCTCCTTCAGCGTCTCGCCGGCCTCGCGATGGGCGAGCACGCGTTCGGCGATGAAGCGGGCCTGATCCGCCTCGTCGCGCACGGTAATGAGGCGGGGAGCGGAGCCGGCGGCCCGGTCGGTCCAGAGGTTCTTGGTGAAGCGCTCGGACGCCAGATCGATGACGCCGTTGGCGGCCGACAGGATCGCCTGGCTGGAACGATAGTTCTGGTCGAGCGTCACCACCTCGGCCGGCGGCGAGAAGGAGGCGGGGAAGTCGAGGATGTTGCGCACCGTCGCGGCGCGGAAGGAATAGATCGACTGCGCATCGTCGCCGACGACGGCGAGGCCCTTTCCGTCCGGCTTCAGCGCCAGCAGCACGGAGGCCTGCAGCCGGTTGGTGTCCTGGTACTCGTCGACCATGACATGGTCGAAGCGTCCGCCGATTTCGGCCGCGATCTCCGGATCGCCCATCATCTGCGCCCAGTAGAGCAGCAGATCATCGTAATCGAGCACGTTCTGGCGCTGCTTGGCCTCGACATAGGCAGCGAACAGCGCCTTGAGCTCCTCGGCCCAGCTCACGCACCAGGGATAGGCGCTGCCCAGCACCGTTTCGATGGCGGTTTCCGCATTCACGCAGCGCGAATAGATCGCGAGGCAGGTGCCCTTGGCCGGAAAGCGCGCCTCGGTCTTCGAGAAGCCGAGTTCGTGCCGGACGAGGTTCATCAGGTCGGCGGCGTCCTCCCGGTCATGGATGGTGAAGGAGGGATCGAGCCCGATCTCCTCGGCATTCTCCCGCAGCAGCCGCGCGCCGATGCCGTGGAAGGTGCCGGCCCAGCTCAGCGCATCGGTCAGCACGCTCGCGCCTTCGCCGATGACGTTGCGGGCGATGCGCTCGACGCGGCGGGTCATCTCGGCGGCGGCCCGGCGCGAGAAGGTCATCAGCAGGATGCGGCGCGGATCGACGCCGGTGACGATGAGATGCGCGACACGGTGCGCGAGCGTGTTGGTCTTGCCGGAGCCCGCGCCCGCGATCACCAGGAGCGGTGCGGGATGCTCTATCCCCACGCCATGTGTCGCCGCCCGTCGCTGGGCGGGGTTCAGCTTGTCGAGATAGGGAGCCGCGAGCGGCGGCGAATCGATGGCGAGCATGGCCGTGGATTCGAACATTTTCCTGTTTTGTTCGCAATCCGCCTTCTCCGGAAACCGGCTTGGCGATGTCATCCGGTCACATCATGTCCGAAGCGCGTGAGACTTTTTCGAGCCCTCATCCTGAGGAGCAGCCTTCAGGCTGCGTCTCGAAGGATGCTCCAGGAGGCTCCGGAACCATCTGGAGCATCCTTCGAGACGGCCCTCATGGGTCTCCTCAGGATGAGGGCTACGGGCGGTAGATACGATAGTCACCGGCTTTCACCGAACTTCGGTTGACCTCGCTGTCCGCTTGCGCGACGCCGAACAGCGATGGATTCGCATGCTCATCGCCTGTTCCTCGGCGTGTCCCGTTCCGCGCTCGGCCGGCCCTGGCGCGACCGGCTCGACATCGCCGGTCTCGGCCGGGCCGAAGCGCTGTCGCAGCTCGAAGGATTGCCCGACATCCTGGCGCGGCTGCTCGCCGCGCGTGGCGTCGAGCCGACCGAGGCCGCGCGCTTCCTCGAGCCGAAGCTGCGTGACCATCTGCCGGATCCTTCCGTCCTCACCGAGATGGAGCCGGCTGCCGCCCGGCTGGCCCAGGCGGGCCTGAAGGGCGAACGCGTCGCGATCTTCGGCGACTACGACGTCGATGGCGCCTGCTCCTCGGCGCTGCTCGCCGGCTTCCTGGTGCAGGCGGGCGCGCGGCCGCGCATCCACATTCCCGACCGGCTGATCGAGGGCTACGGCCCCAACAGCGAGGCGATCCGCATGTTGGCGGGCGAGGGCGCGACCCTGCTCGTCACCGTCGATTGCGGCACGACCAGCGAGGAACCGCTCGCCGAGGCGCGCCGGCTCTGCCTCGATGTCGTCGTGCTCGACCACCATCAGGCGCCGGAGCGGCTGCCGACCGTCGAGGCGCTGGTCAATCCGAACCGGCAGGACGATCTCTCCGGCCTCGGCCATCTCTGCGCGGCCGGCGTCGTTTTCCTCACCCTCGTCGCGACGAGCCGGGCGCTGCGCCGGGCAGGCCATTGGGCACAGCGCGGCGGCGAGCCCGATTTGCTGCTGGCGCTCGATCTGGTGGCGCTCGCGACAGTGGCCGATGTGGTGCCGCTGCAGGGCCTGAACCGCGCCTTCGTCCGGCAGGGGCTCGCCATGATGCGCCAGCGCGCGAGGCCGGGGCTCGCCGCGCTGATGGATGTCTCGGGTCTCGACGGCCCGATCCAGCCCTGGCATCTCGGCTTCCTGCTCGGCCCGCGCATCAATGCCGGCGGACGTATCGGCGATGCAGCACTCGGCGCGCGCCTGCTCATGACCGATGACGAGGTCGAGGCCCGCACCATTGCCGCCGAGCTCAACCGCCTCAACCAGGAGCGGCAGGAGATCGAGCGCCTCGCCGTGCTCGAAGCCGTATCGCAAGCCGAACATGAGCTCATGGGCGCTGCCGAGCTCCCGGTGCTGCTCGCCGGCAGCGCCGACTGGCATCCCGGCATCGTCGGGCTCGTCGCGGCGCGGCTGAAGGAGCGCTTCCGCCGCCCGGCCTTCGCATTGGCGCTGAACGGGGAGGGCGGCGCCACCGGCTCCGGCCGCTCGGTCGCCGGCGTCGATCTCGGTCGGGCCGTGCGCGCGGCAGTTGAGGCGGGGCTCGCGGTCAAGGGCGGCGGGCATGCGATGGCGGCTGGCGTGACGCTGGCCGGCGGCCAGGCCGCGCCCTTCCATGCCTTCGTCAACGACTATCTGGCACGCGAGGTCGATGCTGCCGGCGAGGCCGAAGCGCTCCTGGTCGATGCCGCGCTCAGCGCCGGCGGCGCGAGCCCGCGCCTCGTCGCCGAGATCGAGAAGGCCGGCCCCTTCGGCTCGGGCAGCCCGGAGCCGGTCTTTGTCTTCCCGGCACATCGTCTAACGGATGTGATCGAGATCGGCAGCGGCGGCCATATCCGCATCAAGCTGCGCTCGGGCGACGGCGCGACCATCGGCGGCATCGCCTTCCGCGCCGCGCAGGAACCGCTGGGCCAGGCCCTGCTGGCGGCCCGTGGCGAGACGGTGCATCTGGCCGCCACGCTGACGCTCAACCGCTGGGGCGGCAACGAAACGGCGGAGCTGCGCATCCTCGATATGGCCCGGCTGACCTGAGGAATGCAGCTGTCCACATTTCTTGGCTGCGGGTGCTTGCGGAGCGGCGGAGCTGCCACTATACCTCGCCCCGCTTCGTGACGGGCCGGCGACGGTCCCAAAGCACGCGACCTTCGTCTATCGGTTAGGACACCAGCCTTTCACGCTGGGGAGACGGGTTCGACTCCCGTAGGTCGCGCCATTTCAAGCGAAGCTGCAAATACCGGCATCTTGAGCGGCCTCTAGGATCGCTTGCGTTTCGAGAGGCGGCGCACATTCGCCCGGACCTTTCGCCTATAGCCCCGGACCACCCCGATCGGAGCCTTGCCTGAGGCAAGCTTGAGGGCTGCGGACTGAGCAGCCTTGATCTTCTCCGTCACCATGAGCTTGGCTTCGCCCTGAGTCCCGGGGCCGCCGGCCATGAGCTTCACGCTGCGAAGCCAGATCGCCTGTTGCGCCTCCATCCCCAGCATGGAGAGTTCGTAGAACAGCTTGAACATGGCGCATCCCTCACCCGCGGCAGGGTCTCGGAGACGATATTTCGTGAGCTGGGCGCTGTCGGTGTCCTCGCCCATCGGCGTAGGGAACGAGGGTCAAGCTGAGGCATCGCCGGGCGCCTGTCAAAGCTTGAGCGGCGCTCAGACCAGCCCCAGCATATGCAGCCCGACGAAGCAGCCGGCGCCGCTTCCGATCAGCAGCAGCGGATTGACCGGCGTCAGCATCAGCAGCGCGGTCGAAGCGAGAGCCATGCCGCGGGCGATCCAGCCGCCTTCGAGCGACTGGATCAGCACATAGCTGGCCGCCAGGATCATGCCGGCGGCGACCGGGCGTAAGCCCCGTTCGAGGGCGCGCAGCAGCCGGGCGCCTTCGTAGCGCGACCAGATATGGGCGACGCCGTAGATCAGCAATGCCGTCGGCCCGAAGATGCCGACGGTGGCCGCGATCGCGCCCCAGAAGCCCGCGATCTGCCAGCCGATCAGCGTCGCCAGCAACGAGCCCGGCCCCGGCGCCAGCCGTGCGATGGCGAAGGCGTCGACGAATTGCGCGGCGCTCATCCAGTGATGCACGTCGACGATCTGGCGATGCATCTCGGCGATGGCGCTCTGGCCGCCGCCGATCGTCACCAGCGAGAGCGGCAGGAAGACCATGAGGATGCTGAGCGGCAGGGTCGGCATGTGCGACGGTCAGCTCTCGAAATAATAGGCGACGGTGACGCTGAGCGAGCCGGCGCCAAGCACGGTCCAGAGCAGCGGCCATTTCAGGAACGCGACCGCGATGAAGGTCGCGACCATGATCGCGAGCGGGAACGCCCGGCGTGGCACGCGCCGCGCGGCGGTCAGCCCCATCGCCAGCGACAGGCCGATCGCCACGGCTGCCGCCCCGCCAAGCGCGACATGGGTGAGCGCGAAACCCTTCAGCGAGGCGAAGAGGCTCCCGATCAGCACGATGATGAAGGCGGCCGGCACGACGATGCCGAGCCAGCAGGCAATGGCGCCGCTGCGGCCGGCGAGCTTGTAGCCGATCCAGATCGCCATGTTGGTGACGTTGACGCCGGGCAGGGCCTGCGCGATCGAGAGCCCGTTGAGGAAATCCTCCTCGCTCATCAGCCGGCGCCGCTGCACGAATTCCCTGAGCATCCAGCCGCTCAGGCCGCCGCCGAAGCTGGTGAGGCCGATCCGCGCGAAGATCAGGAAGAGTTGCGATGCGTTCGGCCGCTCGGCCAGCTGGTCCGGCTTGGGGTTCATCAGCGCTGCGGCCGCTCCGCGCGCTGCAGCGTGCGCTTCACGGCGCGCTTCAGCCGCGCGCCGGCCTTGCGCACGAGCTCGCCATTGCGGCGCTCGCGGCTCTCGCCTTCGGGCGGAACGGGGATCGGTAGCGGCCGGTCCTCGGTGTGGCCGGTCGCGACGTCGTTCACGATGGGCAGGGCAGCCGTCGCGGACGGAGCCGGTTTCGGGATGGCCAGCCCCGCCATGCTCGGCTCGACGAAGGCCTTGATCGGCAGATGATCGGAGGCGATGCGCGCCAGCGGCGTGTCATGGACCATGACATCCGAGAGGATGTCCGGCCGGTTGGGGATGATCCGGTCGAGCGCTAGCAGCGGCAGACCCGAGGGGAAGCTCGGAACGGGCATCGGCAGCGCCCCGAAGGCCGGGCCGAGCTCCTTGAGCGCCGAGCGGTCGCCGAGGCGCCATTCGTTGAGATCGCCCAGCAGCAGGGTCGGCCGTTCGTCGCGGGCCTTCATGATGTCGATCAGCATGCGCGCCTGCTGTGAGCGCGAGCGCCTGAGCAGGCCGAGATGGGCGGCGACGATCCTGAGCTCCGCCCCGCCTTCGAGGTCGATGTCGACGACCAGTGCTCCGCGCGGCTCGAGGCCGGGCAGCGCGACCTGGTGGACATCCCGCACCAGCCCCTGCCGGAACAGCACGACATTGCCGTGCCAGCCATGGGCGGCCGCGTTGGCGCTCGCGATCGGGACGGGGACGAGGCCGGTCTCGTCCTTGAGCCGGGCGAGGTCGAGCAGGCCGTGGCGGGCGCCGAAGCGCTTGTCGGCCTCCTGCAGGGCGATGATGTCGGGCGCGATCTCGCGGATCACCGTGGCGACGCGGGTGGGATCGAACTTCCCGTCGACACCGACGCATTTATGGACGTTGTAGGAGGCAACCAGCGTGCCGGCCGGCCGTTCGCCCGCTCCGGGAGCGGCAGCACGAGAGCGGCTCCTCCGCTGACGCAGCGTGGCGATGATGCTGGCAGGCAGGCTCTGGCTCTTCTTCTGCATCGCTCTGCCGGTTGGGCTCCGACCTGCTCGAATCGAACGGAGGAAGATGGGGAATCCGTGGCGTCAGGGATGTGACAGAACAGACCCTAGAGCTTGGCGTGATTCTTGGACAGGTCTCCGTCGTCGCCTTCTTGCCTAGAGATAGGGCGAGCCGAGCCAGATCAGCCTGTCCATCAGGCGCATTAGGTATGGCCGGGCGCGCAGGCCCGCAAGCGTGACCGGGGCGGCCTCGGCGATCACCGCCTCGATGCGGCGGTCGATCTCGCCGGCGAAATCATGGTCGAGCACTTCCACATCGATTTCGAAATTCAGCCTCAGCGAACGCGGATCGAGGTTGGAGGAACCGACATAGGCCCAGCTTTCGTCGACCACGAAGAGCTTGGAATGGTCGAAGGGGCCGGTAGCGCGCCAGATCCGGCAGTAGTTCTTGAGGATCTGATCGAATTGCGCGGTCATCGCCCGGTCGACCAGCACGAGGTTGTTGACCATCGGTACGACGATATCGATGTCCACGCCGCGCCTTGCGGCAGTGACGAGTGCGCTGATGAATTCCTGGTCCGGCAGGAAATAGGGCGACATGATCCGGACCGAGCGGCGCGCGACCGAAAGCGCGCCCATCAGCAGCTTGTGATTGGTCTCCAGATAGGAATCCGGCCCCGAGGGCACCGCCCGGATCAGAACGCCGCCCTGATCAGCGGCCGGCGGCGCGATCTCCCAGGCCGGGCCGGACAGTTCCTCGCCGGCAGCGAAGCGCCAGTCCTCGGCCGCGACGGCGAAGAGATCCGCCACCACAGGGCCTTCGAGCCGGAAATGCGTGTCGTGGGCGAAGGCCTCCCCGGCGAATTCGCGGGTGAAGCCCTGGCGGATGTTCATGCCGCCCATGAAGGCGACCGCGCCATCGACGACGAGGATCTTCCGGTGCGTCCTCAGGTTCGCGTAGGGGAGCTTCAGCCCCATGATGATGTTGCCGTTGAAGACGTCGAACTCGACGCCGCCATCGCGCAGATAGCCCGCGATGCTCGGCACCGAATAGCGCGCGCCCACGGCATCGATCAGCACCCGCACCTCGACCCCGCGCCGATGCGCCGCGATCAGCGCGTCCGCGATGCGCAGTCCCGCCGGATCACGGTCGAAGATGTAGCTTTCGAGGATGACGCTGCGCTGGGCTCCCTCGATGGCGGCGCGCATCGCCGCATAGGCCTCGTCACCTGTGCGCAGCGTTGCGATGGTGTTGCCGGTGGTCAGCGGGTGGCGCGCGACCCGGTCGCCCAGCGTCTTGAGCGCAGTGAAGCGCCGGCCGAAGCACGCGGCCACCACCTCCTCCTCCGCATGGAAGGAGGCGCCCCGCATGCCATGGCCGGAGCGTTGGGCCAGGATCGTGGCGCGCCGGATGCGGTTCACGCCCGCGATGGCATAGATCAGCGGCCCGACGATCGGCGAGAGGAAGATGACGCCAGCCCAGCCGATCGCGCCGCGCACCTCGTCCTTCGTCATCACCGCATGGGCGCCGGCGACGGCGGCCATGACGAGCGAGATGACGGCCAGCGCATGCGGCCAATAGGCTGAAAGAATCCCCCACATGAGGGGAAATTAGCTGTTGAAGGCACTTGCCGCCATGGGTGGCTGGCGAGGGCCTGCTTCTGGTCCATTCGGAACTGCGTCATCCCGGACAAGCGGCGAAGCCGCGCAGATCCGGGATCCATCATAGGGCTCCCGCGCTTTACGATGGATCCCGGGTCAAGCCCGGGATGACGCGCGACAGGACATGTCAGGTGCAGTGATGGAGTGCCACCGGAAGACTCGACTCGCCTTCTGAGCAAGAGCACATTATAAAAGAACAAAGAGTGAACAATCCGTCATTTCCATGAACGCAATCGCCGCACCGACCCTGTCCGATCTGCGCCGTAGCCTCGCCGAGGCGGCTTTGCGGACCGGCCCGGTCGCGGGCGGGCGGATCGGGCTCGGCGTGTCCTCCCTCGATGCGGTCCTGAATGGCGGGCTCGCGCGGGCGGCGCTGCACGAGATCCACGCCGCGGAAACGGCCGACCTCGCCGCTGCGACGGGCTTTGCGCTCGGATTGGCGCTGCGGGCCGGGCAAGGAAGCGAGCAGCGGGGCAGGGAGGGCGAGGAGAGCCATCGCCCGATCCTCTGGGTGCGGCAGGATTTCCTCGATGCCGAGACCGGCCGGCTGCATGCGCCGGGGCTGAGCGAGCTCGGGCTCGATCCCGCGCGCCTCCTGCTGGTGCGGGCGCGCGACGGAGAGGGCGTGCTGCGGGCCGGCGCCGAGGCCGCGCGCTGCCCGGCGCTCGCGGCCGTGCTGATCGAGCCCTGGGGCGAGCCGCGCCCTTTCGACCTGACCGCGAGCCGGCGGCTAGCGCTTGCGGCCGAGGGCTCGGGCGTGCCGGTGCTGCTGCTGCGCGTGGCGGCGCGGGAGGCGCCGAGCGCAGCGCGCACGCGCTGGCAGGTCAATTCGCTGGCTTCCCGGGCGCTGGAGGCCAACGCGCCCGGCGCCCCGGCCTTTTCCCTGAAATTGCTGCGCCAGCGTGGCGGCGCAGCGGAGCGTGAGTGGCGTGTGGAGTGGGACCGTGACCGACGATCTTTCACGGAACGCAGCCTTTTCGACCGTTCCGACAGACAGGCTCCCCGGACAGAGCATGCCGCGCCGCTATCTCGCCCTCTGGTTTCCCTATCTGGCGACGGACAGGTTGCGGCGGACGGGCGCGATACCGGCCTTCGGCGCGCCGGCTGAGAAGCCCCATGTCGTGGTCGAGACGCAGCAGAACACGTTGCGGATCATCGATTGCGACCGGCGCGCGGTCAGGCTCGGCCTGACCCGCGGGCTGACGCTGGCCGATGCTCGCGCCCGCATTCCTGATCTCGTCGCGCTGGAGGCCGACCCGCAGGCCGACCAGCGCTTGCTGGAGGATGTCGCCGGTTTCTGCGACCGCTTCACGCCGCTGGTCGCGCTCGATGCCCGCGACGGGCTGCTGCTCGATATCACCGGCTGCGCCCATCTCTTCGGCGGCGAGGAGGGACTTGTCGCCCGTGCTGGCTACGCCATGGGGCGCATCGGCCTTGGTTTGAAGACAGCTATCGCCGGCACGCCAGACGCGGCCCGCGCCTGGGCCCGCTTCGGGCGGGGTGGGATCATCCCACCGGGGCGGGAGGAGGAGGTGCTGCGTGAATTGCCAGTTGCAGGCCTCGACATCGAGGCCGAGACCGTGGTCGCGCTGGCGCGGGCCGGCCTGAAGACTTTGGCCGATCTGGCGGAGCGCCCTTCGGAAACCCTGTCCGCCCGCTTCGGCGAAGCGTTGGCGGTGCGGCTCAGGCGCACGCTCGGCCGCGAGGACAGGCGCATCACGCCCTTGCGCCCGCCACCCGACTGCGTGGTGGAGCGCCATTTCGCCGAGCCTTTCGCCGACACGGCGAGCTTCGAGGCGGTGGTTGCCCGACTGATCGGGGAGGCGGCGCGCGTGCTGGAGGCACGCGGCGAGGGCGGGCGGGTCTTCGAACTTGGCTTCTTCCGCAGCGACGGCGCAGTGCGCCGCCTTACCATCGAGACGGGCCGCCCCTCGCGCGATGCCAGGGCGCTGATCAGGCTCTATCGCGAGCGCATCGAGGCGCTGGCCGATCCGCTCGATCCCGGCTTCGGTTTCGATGCGGTGAAGCTCGCCGTGCCGCTCTGCGAGCCGCTCAACACGCAGCAGCCCAACCTCGATGGCCGCGCGGTCGAGGAGGAGGCGGTGGCCGATCTGGTCGACCGGCTCGTCACCCGCTTCGGCCGCGACCGCGTGCTGCGCTTCGCGGCGCAGGACACGCATCATCCCGTCCGTGCGGCGAAGGCGATCTCGGCTGCCGCGCCGATGCCGGAGGTCGAGTGGCCGCAGCCCGAGCCGGAGCAGCCGCCGGCCCGCCCGCTCCAGCTCTTCGAGCCGCCGCAGCCGGTCGAGGCCATCGCCGAGGTGCCGGACGGCCCGCCGATCCGCTTCCGCTGGCGCCGCCTGATCCATGACGTCGCCCGCGCCGAGGGGCCGGAGCGCATCGCCCCCGAATGGTGGCGCGACGGCTCCGATGAGCCGATGCGCGACTATTACCGCGTCGAGGATGCTGAAGGGCGCCGTTTCTGGCTCTTCCGTATCGGTTTCCACGAGGCCGGCAGTGCTCCGCCGCGCTGGTTCCTGCACGGGCTCTTCGCATGAATCAGTTTGCCAGCTCTTTCGCCGAACCCGTTGCCGCGACGAACTTCTCCTTCCTGCGCGGCGCTTCACCGGGGCCGAACATGGTGATGACGGCGCTGCTGCTCGGCCATGCCGGTATCGGCATCGCCGACCGCAACACGGTGGCCGGCGTGGTCCGCGCCTGGGCCGCCCTCCGGCAGTTGAAGGAAGAGGGATTGCCGGCGCCGGAGAAGGTTCGGGAGGGCGGCAGCCCCGGCGAATATGTCTGGATCGAAAACCCGGCCTTCGCCGATCTGCCCTTCACCCCTGAGCAGATGAAGGCGATGGCGGAGGGCTTCAAGCTCGCCACGGGCGCCCGCCTCGTCTTCGCCGACGGCACCCCTGACATCGTCGCCTATCCGGCCAATCGCGAAGGCTGGGGCAGGCTCTGCCGGCTGCTGAGCCTGGGGAACCAGAAAGACGGCGTGAAGAAGGGCGAATGCCACCTCGCCCTCGACGACCTGTTGAACGACGCACGCGACCTCCTGCTGATCCTGATGCCCGGCCGTAGCCTCGATGGGCTGGCCGAGCTGCTGGCCCGGCTTGATGATGCCGCCCCCGGTGCGATCTGGTTGGGAGCCACCATGCACCGGCGCGGCGACGACCGCCGTCGCCTCGCGCGGCTGAAGGCGATCGCCGCTGCGACCCGCACGCCGCTGATCGCGACCAATGACGCGCTCTACGATGCCGTCGGGCAGCGCGACCTGCAGGATGTGCTGACCTGCATCCGCGAGGGCACCACCATCGAGCGGGCAGGGCGCCTGCTGGAGGCCAATGCCGAACGCCACCTCAAGCTGCCGCAGGAGATGGCGCGCCTCTTCCGTGATGCGCCCGAAGCGATCGACGAGACGCAAGCTCTCTTCTCCCGCATCGAGTTCGATCTGGGGCAGCTGAAATACGAGTACCCCGACGAGCCCGTCCCGCCCGGTTGGAAGGATCAGGACTGGCTCGCGGAGCTGGTCCGGCGCCGCTGCCTGATCCGCTATCCGGACGGCGTTCCCGACAAGGTCGAGAAGCTGCTGGCGAAGGAACTTGCCCTCATCGAGAAGCTGGAATACGCCCGTTATTTTCTGACGATCCGCCAGATCGTCGAATTCGCCGACAGCCAGGGCATCCTCTGCCAGGGCCGCGGTTCGGCTGCCAATTCCGCCGTCTGCTACGTGCTCGGCATCACCGCCGTCGACCCGGCCGACAACGACGTGCTGTTCGAGCGCTTCATCTCGACCGAGCGGCGCGAACCGCCCGATATCGACGTCGATTTCGAGCATGAGCGGCGCGAAGAAGTGATCCAGTGGATCTATGAAAAATACGGTCGCCACCGTGCCGGCATCGCCGCCACCGTGATCCATTACCGGCCGCGCAGCGCCATCCGCGAGGTCGGCAAGGTGCTGGGCCTGACCGAGGACGTCACGGCCCGTATCGCCGATACGAATTGGGGGAGCTGGGGCAGCGAGATCGGTGACGACCGGGTTCGCCAGGCCGGGCTTGATCCGAAGAATCCGACGATCCGCCGCGCCGTCAATTTCGCCATCCGTCTGTTGAACTACCCGCGCCATCTCTCGCAGCATGTCGGTGGTTTCGTGCTGGCACGCGGGCGCCTCGACGAGACTGTGCCAATCGGCAACGCCGCGATGGACAAACGCACCTTCATCGAATGGGACCGCGACGATATCGACGCGCTCCAGTTGATGAAGGTCGATGTGCTGGCGCTGGGCATGCTGACCTGCATCCGCAAGGCGTTCGATCTGATCGCGACCAATGGCGGCCGCTCTTATCAGCTCGCCGATTTCACGGATGGCGATAAAGGCACCTACGACATGCTCTGCGAGGGCAAGTCGCTCGGCGTCTTCCAGGTCGAGAGCCGCGCCCAGATGAACATGCTGCCGCGTCTGAAGCCGCGGAAATTCTACGATCTCGTCATTCAGGTCGCGATCGTACGCCCCGGTCCGATCCAGGGTGACATGGTCCACCCTTACCTGAAGCGGCGGAACAGAGAAGAGGACGTCGATTACCCATCGCCCAAACCGCCGCATGATGAGAACGAACTGAAGGGGGTCTTGGAAAAAACCCTCGGCGTTCCGCTCTTTCAGGAGCAGGCGATGAAGCTGGCCATGGTGGCCGCCGAATTCTCAGACATTGAAGCGAACGGCCTACGCAAGGCCATGGCGACATTTCGCAACGACGGAACCATCCACCACTTTCAAGACAGGATGGTCGAACGCATGGTCGAACGCGGCTACGAGCGGGACTTCGCCCAGCGCTGCTTCGACCAGATCAAGGGCTTCGGCAGCTATGGCTTCCCCGAGAGCCACGCCGCTTCCTTCGCCAAGCTGGTCTACATCTCCTCTTATCTGAAGAAGCACCACCCGACCGCCTTCGCCTGCGCGCTGCTGAATTCGCAGCCCATGGGCTTCTACGCCCCGGCCCAGATCGTGCGCGAGGCGCAGGAGAACGGGGGCGTTGAGCCGAGGGCGATCGATGTGAATTTCAGCCGTTGGCACAACGGTCTGGAGGGCGTTTCGGAATCAAATTCTTATCATGAGAGACTGAGCCAGGAAGGTGGGAAGGAGCCCTTCGCGCTGCGCCTCGGCTTCCGCCAGATCGATGGTTTTAAGGAGGACTGGGGCAAGGTCATCGCCGAAGCTCGCGAGGAGGGGGAGTTCCGCGACGTCGAAGAGCTGATGCGCCGCGCCGGGCTGCCGGCCCGTGCCATGCGGCTGCTCGCCGATGCCGATGCCTTCCGTTCGCTCGGGCTGGACCGGCGCGAGGCGCTCTGGGCCGTGCGTCGCCTGCCGGATGACAAGGCGCTGCCGCTCTTCGCCGCCGCGCAGGCTCGCGAGCTCGGGCAGGAGCCGGCGATGGCGCTGCCTGCCATGCCGCTCGCGGAGCATATCGTCACCGACTACCAGACGGTCCGCCTCTCCCTGAAGGGCCACCCGATGCAGCTTCTGCGCCCGCAGTTCCAACGCGAGAGCATCCTGAGCTGCCGCGAGACCGATGCGAAGCGCGACGGTGCCTTAGCCCGCACGGCCGGTATCGTGCTGGTGCGCCAGCGCCCCGGCAACGGCAACGCCATCTTCGTTACGCTGGAGGACGAGACCGGCGTCACCAATGTCGTGATCTGGGCGCGGCTGTTCGAGCGCTTCCGCCGCGAAGTGATGGGCGCGCGGCTGATGCTGGTCGAGGGCCGGGTGCAGAAGAGTCCCGAGGGCGTCATCCATCTGATGGCCCAGCGCATCATCGACCGCTCTGGCGATCTGCTCGCGCTCTCCGACACGCACCGGGCCGAAATGCGGCCTGTCGTGGACGAGCTGAAGAACCCGCCGCCGCCGCGCCACCGCCATCCCCGCAACGTCCGGATCATGCCGAAATCGCGGGATTTCCACTGAGCCCCGGCAGAGCCTTGGTTCCGCAGCGAAGCGGCGACACGCCTCGGCCTATTTCGGTTCCGGATGTGCGGTGCGGCCGGAGGGGGCGACGTCCGGGATCGTCGGAGCGGTCGTGGCCCGCTCGCCGAAGGGCGCTGCCGAGGGCGGCTTGCGCCTGAGACGGAAGGCGAGATAGACGCCGGTCCCCGCCGAGAGCAGGCCGAGATAGATGAGAAGCCCGTTCGGCCCGATCACCTGCATGAAGGCGGCCGCGATCAGCGGGCCGATCGCCGAGCCTACCGCCCAGAGGAAGAGGAGCTGCGCCGAGAGCCCGAGCGCCCGCTCGCGCCCGAGCCGGAAATAGGCATGCGCGACGGCCACCGTATAGATCGGCATGCTGCCCGCACCGATCAGGGCGAAGAGCCCGAACAGCCAGAACCGGCTATGGGGCAGGGCGAAGAAGAGCACCGCGCCGAGCGCCAGCGTGCAGAGCACGACCGAAGTTGTGGCGCTCAGCATGATGATGCGGCTCTCGACCCGGTCGGCGAGCAGCCCCAGCGGCCATTGCAGCATCAGCGCGCCGATCTGGATGCCGGCGGTGAGCAGGATGGCCCAGGCCTGATCCAGCCCGATCAGGATGCCGTAGGCCGGGGCGACATTGGTCAGCGCTCCGCCCATCAGCCCGACATAGAGGCAGCCGATGACCGCGGCCGGCGCATATTGCCAGATCGTGTTGAGCCTGACCGAGATGACCTCGCCCGATTCCGGCCCCTGGGCGTGGGTCATGGCGACCGGGATCAGTGCGAGCGAGAAGGTGGCGCTGGCCAGCAGGAAGATGTCGCCTGATTGCAGCGAGACATAGCCGCAAGCGATCTGCGAGGAGATCAGCGCCAATCGGTTGAGGATCTGGTAGAGGCCGAATAGGCGCCCGCGCTGGCCGGCCTTGGCCTGGCCGCTGATCCAGCTTTCGATGCAGATGGCGTGGCCGGCGCCGCCGACGCCCATGACCAGGCGCCACACACCCCAGAAATCCGGTGAGGTGAGCGGGAAGCTCAGCGCCAGAATGGCCTGCAGCGCCGAGAACACCGCGAAGGCGCGGATATGCCCGATGCGGCGGATGAAGCCAGGGACGATGAAGCAGCCGGCGAGGAAACCGATGGAATAGGCCGAGCCGACGATGCCGATCAGCATCGGCGCCTTCTGCTCCAGCGCCATCTTGAGCGGCACGACCGTGTTCATGATCGTCGCGGCGACCTGCAGGATCAGCGCGCCGCTTACGATCGCGCCGAGCGCCGCGATGGAGCTCGTCCTCGGCTCGGTTGCCTGGCTCACGGTGTCGTCCGCCTCCTCCGCAGCCGCTGCGAAGGCTTCCTGTCCTTGGGACGGGCGTCCCTGAGGCTGCGATCCTTGCGACATATCCGATTCGAGGGCCTCGGTGGGAGAAACGGCGTGGAATCGAGCCTTGCCTGAAAAAGATGGGCCAATCGGGGCGGCGCGACAGCTTGCCGCGACCGGGATCGGCGGCCCTGCCTCGGTCGTGCCGTTTTTCGATGGCTTTGCAGCGGCGGCACAATGCCGGACTAGGCCGAAAAAAGATCGCTCCGGATTCACCGGCGATTAACCAACAGAGCGCCTTATCGAATCAGAACGAAGTTTGAGTTCTTCCCGGCATGTTTGGTCACATCGCGACGCTGCTCGCGCTCCCTTAGGCGGGGGTGCGAAGGGTGCTGCTGTGTCCGTGCCGGCTGGTGTGGCGTCAGTGTACCGAGAGTGCGGCGAATGAGTTATGCGACCTATGTACGGGAAGGCGGCGCGCCCTATGTGCGACCTCGCCGCCGTCGCCGGTCTGGGTTGAAGAGCGCTTTTCTGGCCGTCGCGCTGAGCTTGGGCGCCATGTCCGGCTTCTGGATGCTCGGGAAGGACGCCCCGGGAACGGCTGAGGACGCGGCCGCTCCGTCCGCGCGCAAGGCCCAGGCGGCCCGCGTCGCGGCCCAGCCTGCTCCGCCCCCTGCCTATAGCGGCCTGCTCGCTCCGTCGCTCTCCGGCGGGAAGGTGGCTTCCCTGTCCGAAAGCGCGCCGGTCCGTTCGGCCTTCCAGCCGGTCGCTCCGGTCAGCCAAGCTGCCTTGCCGGTGGTTGTCGCATCAGTCGAGCCCACCTTGCCTTTGCCGCCGCAGGCGCCCGTAACCCTGGCTAAGGCGGTGCCGATGCCGCTGCCGCGCCCCTCGGATCTGTTGCGGCCGTCTGAGCCGCAGCAGCCGCGCGCCGCCCAGGCGGCCACGGCCCGCCGCGCCCGCAATACCCCGGCCGCGACGCCCGAGCCGACGCCGGAGGACAATCGCAATTTCTTCCAGAAGCTCTTCGGCGTGCAGAAGCAGCCGCCGGGTGCCGCGCTCGCCTATGCCGCGCCGCAGGATGATGTCGTCGACCGCTCGCGCATCGCGCGCATGAGCCCCTCGGTCGGCACGCCGCCGCGCACCGCCGAGGCGGGAACGGCGATCTACGACATCAACGCGAAGGTCGTGCATATGCCGAACGGCGAGAGGCTGGAGGCGCATTCCGGCCTCGGCGAAATGATGGACGACGTTCGCTACGCCCATGTCCGCATGCGTGGCGTCACGCCGCCGCACACCTACACGCTGACCGAGCGCGAGGCGCTGTTCCATGGCGTGCGCGCCATCCGGCTGAACCCGGTGGGCGGCAGCGGCGCCATCCATGGTCGCGCCGGGTTGCTCGCCCATACCTATCTGCTCGGGCCGCGCGGCGACTCCAATGGCTGCATCTCGTTCAAGGACTATGACCGCTTCCTGCAGGCTTTCCTGCGTGGCGAGGTGAGGCGGCTGGTCGTCGTCGCAAGCCTTTAGAGGCTGCCGGACTTCCTGCGAGAACACGACGTCATCCCAGGCTTGACTCGGGATCCATCGTCGAGCGCTGAACGCTGGGATGGATCCCCGCCCTCCGCTACGTTACGGCCGGGATGACGCGGCCGCCTCTGCAAAAGGCCGTGGTCTCAAAGAGGGCTAGGTCAGTCATGCAGCGCGAAGTCATCGAGGTTCCGGTCATCTCCGAAGCCATCCGCAAGCTGGGCGCGCCGACCTCGGCGCTGGTCCGGGCCGGCGATCTGCTCTTCACCTGCGGCATGCCGCCGGTCGATATCCGCACCGGCGAGATCGTGACGGGCGATATCGAGACGCAGACGCGCGCCAGTCTCGACGCGCTCGACATGACCTTGCGCCATGCCGGCTCGTCGCTCGACAAGGTTGTGAAGGCGACCGTGTTCGTGACCGATCCAGCGCTGATGGGCGCAGTCAATGCCGTCTACAGGGAGCGCTTCGGAGAGGGCTTCCCGGCACGCACCAGCGCGGCGATCAAGCCCTGGCCCCTGCCGTTCGACATCGAGATCGAATGCGTGGCGACGCGCGGCTGATCGGCCGCGCATCCTGATTCATCCCGCGAATTTAGGCGGCCATGCGCCCGCTGGTCGCCTCGCGCCTTGTCCTGAACGTGGCGACGAGGTCGTTGAGCTGGCCGATGCGGCCGGACAGCGAGGAGGCGGAGGCCGCGCTCTGTTCGGCGAGCGCGGCATTCTGCTGGGTCATCTCGTCGAGATGGGCGACGGCCTGGCTCATCTCGTCGATGCCGTTGGCCTGCTCGCCCGAGGCCGACGAGATGTCGGCGATGGTGGCGGAGACCTTCTGCGAGGCCTCCAGGATGCGGGTGAGAGATTCACCGGCCTGACGCACCAGCTTGACGCCCTCGGTGACCTCGGCGTTGGACGAGGAGATCAGCCCCGAGATGTCCTTGGCGGCCTCGCCGGAGCGCTGCGCCAGGGTGCGGACTTCCGAGGCGACGACGGCGAAGCCCTTGCCGGCATCGCCGGCACGCGCCGCCTCGACCGCGGCGTTGAGCGCCAGGAGATTGGTCTGGAAGGCGATGTCGTCGATCACCCGGATGATGTCGGAGATCTTCTGCGAGGCGGTCTCGATGCGGGCCATGGCCTCGACGGCCTGGCCGGCGATGCTGCCGCCGGACTGGGCGGCGTTCATGGCGTCGGCGGCGATCTCGGTCGCCTGGCGGGCGGCCTGGGCCGAGGCCTTGACGCTGGCCGCAAGCTCCTCGGTGGTGGCGGCGGTCTCTTCGAGCGAGCTCGCCTGCTCCTCGGTGCGCTTGGAGAGATCGTCGGCGCCCATGTTGATCTCGCGGGCGGCGAGGCCGACATCGGCCGAGGTGGTCTGGATCGTGGCGACGGTTTCGGAGAGGCGGTCGACCGTCTCGTTGATGGCGCCCTTGAGATCGGCGAAGCGGCCGCGATAGGCGGTCTCGACGCGATTGGTCAGGTCGCCGCCGGCGATCGCCGCCAAAGCGCCTGCGAACTCGGTGGTAGCGGAATCCACCACCGCATTGATCTCGTTGATGCCTGCGACGAGGCGCAGCATCTGCTCGTCGGCATCCTTGATCTCGAGCCGCGCGCTGAAGTCGCCGGCGGCAGCCGCAGCCACCACCTCGCCGACATCCGAGACCACCGCCTCGATCGACTGCGCCCGGGCAAGACGGGCGGCGGCGGCCGTGCGCTCCTGTTCCTGCAACGCGGCAACCTGCTCGGTCGCCGCGCGCAGCACAGCGACGGAGCGGGCCATCACGCCGATCTCATCGGCGCGCTTCGTGTGGGGCACCTCGACGGCGGTGTCGCCCTTGGTCAGGCGTTCCATCACCGCGCTCAGATCCGTCATCGGGCGCACGATCGAGCGCCGCGAGAAGACCAGTGCGCCGGCGATCGTGCCGCCGAGTAGCACGAGCAGCGCCAGCGGTAGGACGGAGCGGACCTGCGAGGCGAAGGAGAGCGTCTCCGCCTCGGCCGCGTCGGCGCGCTGTTCATTGAAGCCACTGAAGGCGGTCAGCTCATCCTGTAGCGCGGCACGGTTCTTCTTACTGGCTTCGCCATTGCCCCAGGCGTCGGCAGCGCGACCGGAGACCTCTCGGGCGAGACGGGCTGTCTCGGTGCGGACCGTGATGAATTCGCCGATCAGCTTGCTGATCTTCTCGATACGCTCGCGCTCGCTTTCGGGGGCGAGCTTGGCAAGTCCCTTAGCACGCTCGTCGACCTGCTTGATCCCGGTCTCGACGATGCCTGCCGCGATGCCGGCATCATGCGGATTGCGCGCGGTGTAAAGCTGCAGCGAGTTGGCGACGACCTGGTTGACCGCGACGTTGAGGCGCTCGGTGATCAGGGCCAGATTGTTCTGGTCGGAAGAGCGGCCATACATCGCCTCCATCCGCGAGATGGCGAGCAGCGCACAGCCCAGCGCGATCAGGGCACCGACCGCGACGATCGCGATCTGCCCCAGGATCTTGGTCCCAATCGACTTCATCATACCCCCCGACGGCCATTCCACGGCTTTGCCGCGAAACAACTCGTAATAAAGGGCGTTGAATGGCTGGTTAACCTAAGGGCCTGACCTATGGCGAAATAAGCGTCAGGCGAGGTGAGAAACGAGGCAGAACTGGCCGCCGTAGGGTCGTCAGCCCTCCGACGTCTTGCTCTTGCGGGCCGGTGACTTTGCGGCCGGCTTGCTCTTGGTGGCGCTGCCCTTGGCCGCCGGCTTCGTGCTCTTGGCGCGCGCTCCGGTCTTGGCGCCCTTCGCGCCGCCCTTGGCTTCCGCCTTGGCGTTCACCAGCTCGATTGCCTGCTCCAGCGTGATGCTGTCCGGTGCCATCGTCTTCGGCAAGGTCGCGAAGATCTTGCCCCAGGCGACGTAGGGGCCGTACTTGCCGGCCTTCACTTCGAGTGCGCCGCCCGAAGGATGGTCACCGAGCGCACGGCCCGGTGTCGCCGCCGCGCCGCCGCGCCGCCCGCCACCGCTCTCCTTGGCGACGATCAGGTCGATGGCGCGGTTGGCGCCGAGTTCGAGCACATCGTCGCCCTTGTCGATATTGGCGTAGACCTTGCCGTGCTGGACGTAAGGTCCGAAGCGGCCGATGCCGACGAGGATCGGCTCGCCGCTTTCGGGATGGCGCGCCACCTCGCGGGGCAGCGAGAGCAGGGCGAGCGCCTTCTCCAGTGTCACGCTTGCCGGGCTCATGCCCTTGGGCAGGCTGGAGCGCTTTGGCTTTTCGCCCTCGCCGAGCTGAATATAGGGGCCGAAGCGGCCGTCCCGCATCGTCACTTCGAGGCCGGTCGCCGGATCGGCGCCGAGCACGCGCACGCCGGGCTGGCCCTGGCCGCCTTCGGCGCTCGCCTCACCATCCGCAGCAGGGACGGAGAGGGGGCGCGTATAGCGGCATTCCGGGTAGTTCGAGCAGCCGACGAAGGCGCCGAACTTGCCGAGCTTCAGCGAGAGCTGGCCATTGCCGCAGGTCGGGCAGACACGGGGATTGGAGCCGTCAGCCTTCGGCGGGAAGATATAGTCGCCGAGGATGCCGTTCAGGGCTTCCAGCACGTCGCCGACGCGCAGCTCCTTGGTTTCGCCGATCGAGGCGGTGAACTCCTCCCAGAACTCGCGTAGCAGCGCCTTCCAGTCGATCTCGGCGTTGGAGACGCGGTCGAGCTTCTCTTCGAGGTTCGCGGTGAAGTCGAACTCGACATAGCGCTTGAAGAAACTCTCCAGGAACGCCGTGACCAGCATGCCCTTATCCTCGGGCACGAGGCGCTTTTTCTCGATGCGGACATATTCGCGGTCGCGCAGCGTCGAGAGCGTCGCGGCATAGGTCGAGGGCCGGCCGATGCCGAGCTCTTCCATGCGCTTGACGAGGCTTGCTTCCGAGAAGCGCGGCGGCGGCTCGGTGAAGTGCTGGTCGGCGGCGATCGCGCGTTTCTCCAGCCTGTCGCCAGCCTTCATCGCCGGCAGCTTCCTGGAGTCCTCGTCCTCCTCGTCGTCGCGGCTCTCCTGATAGAGCGTCAGGAAGCCGTCGAAGAGCACGACCTGACCCGTGGCGCGCAGCTCGAGATTGCGCGCGCCGACCTTGGCGGCGATGTCGACCGTGGTGCGCTCCATCTCGGCCGATTCCATCTGGCTCGCGATGGTGCGCTTCCAGATCAGCTCGTAGAGCTTCGCCTGCTCCGGCTCGAGATGACGCGCGACCATGGCCGGCAGCCGGCCGAGATCGGTCGGGCGGATGGCCTCGTGAGCCTCCTGCGCATTCTTGGCCTTCACCGTGTATTTGCGCGGGACGTTCGGCACATACTTGTCGCCGAACTCCTTGCCGATGACGCGGCGCGCCGCGGCGATGGCCGAGCCGTCCATGTCGACGCCGTCGGTTCGCATATAGGTGATGAGGCCGACGGTTTCGCCGCCGATATCGACGCCCTCATAGAGGCGCTGGGCGAGCTGCATCGTCCGCGCCGGCGCCAGGCCGAGCTTGCGGGAGGCTTCCTGCTGCAGCGTCGACGTTTGGAAGGGCGGGTAGGGGTGGCGCTTGACCGGCTTCGCCTCGACCTCGCTCACTGTGAAGAGCGCGGTTTCCAGCGCTTCCTTGAAGGCCTTGGCTTCCTCGGCATTGCCGATGTCGAGCCTTGCGATCTTCTTGCCGTCGGCGCCGACGAGGCGGGCCTCGAAGGTCTGGCCGGATTCGGTCGCGAGCGTTGCCACCAGCGACCAGTATTCCCGCGCCCGGAAGGCCTCGATCTCGCGCTCGCGGTCGCAGACGAGGCGCAGCGCGACCGACTGCACGCGGCCGGCCGAGCGGGCGCCCGGCAGCTTGCGCCAGAGCACGGGCGAGAGGGTGAAGCCGACGAGGTAGTCCAGCGCGCGGCGCGCGAGATAGGCATCGACCAGAGCCTGGTCGATCTGGCGCGGCTCGGCCAGCGCCTTCTGCACGGCATCCTTGGTGACGGCGTTGAAGGTGACGCGCTCGACCGGGATGCCCTTCAGCGCCTTCTTCTGGTTCAGCGCTTCCAGCACATGCCAGGAGATCGCCTCGCCCTCGCGATCCGGGTCGGTGGCGAGGATCAGCTTCTCGGCGCCCTTCACGGCGCGCGCGATCTCGGCGACCTGCTTGGCGCCGCGTCCCTCGATCTCCCACTTCATGGCGAAGTCGTGCTCGGGTTCGACCGAGCCGTCCTTGGCCGGCAGGTCGCGGATATGGCCGAACGACGCGATCACTTCGTAATCGGAGCCGAGATACTTGTTGATCGTCTTGGCCTTGGCCGGCGACTCGACGACGAGGAGCTTCATGGTCTTGGTCTCGATCATAGCCCTTTCAGAGCGCGGACCCGGCCCGTGAGGGGCGGTTCCGCGACCGGCGAGGCTCCGGCGTTTCGGAATTGCGCGCGAAAGTGGTGCAGCCGGACTGCCGTGTCAAACGGCTATTGCGCCGCGGCATCGCTTCCGCGGCAGCTGATGCAGAGGTGAGACATGGGGCCTGCCGGCGCCTTTGCAAGCGCCGGTCGAAAATCGCGGCCTCAGGCTCGCGCCGCCAGCAGTCGGTCGACGAAGCCCTCGGAGGATGCGCCATTGATCCAGCGCAACACCGCGACGAGATCCTGCTCTGGATCGGCCCAGATGACGTTGCTTCCCGCCCCCAGCGCCGAGAAGGCGCTCTGCGGCACATTCGGCCGCGCTGCCGTTCCGCGAGCCAGCCACCAGAGATAGCCGTAATTGCCCAGCGTGGGGGAGGGCGTCAGCGACCGCTCGACCCAGGCTTGCGACAGGAGCTGTTTGCCGCCCCATTCGCCCTTGCGGGCGATCAGGAGGCCGAAACGGGCATGGTCGCGCGCGCCGATGAAGAGGCCGCCGCCCCAATGTCCGCCGCCGGGCACAGACTGGATGCGGCGCCCGTCGATCTCGACGAAGGAGTTCTCATAGCCCTGCCACTCCCAGTCCTGCGAGGCGCCGACCGGATCCATGATGCGCTCGCGCAGCACCTCCGGCAGCGGCCGGCGGAAGCGCTGCAGCAGCGCATAGGAGAGCACGTTCACCCGCACGTCGTTGTATTCGTAGAAGCTGCCCGGCTCCTTCAACTCGCGGCGCTGCCCCTTTCGGCTGTTGTCGGCGCCGGGGCCGATCTGGCGGTTATGGTCGACCTGGTCGGACTTGCCGAAGAGCTCGCCCTGCCACTCGCTCGACTGCTGCAGCAGGTGCCGCCAGGTGATCTTGCCGTTATGCGGGCCGGCGAAGGCCGGATCGTCGACGCTCTTTGCCACCGGCTCCTCGACATCGCGGATCAGCCCGTCGTCGAAGGCGAGGCCGGCGAGCACCGAAAGATAGCTCTTGGCGATGGAGAAGGTCATGTCAGCGCGGCTGGTGTCGCCCCATTCCGCGACGATGCGGCCGCCCTTCAGGATCAGCCCGGCCGGGCCGCCGCGCTCGCGCACCGGGCCGACGATGTCGGTCCAGGGGCCACGCTCGTTCCACTCGACATTCCCGACATAGGAGCCGTCCGGATAGTAGAGGCTGCGCGGCCAGGGGCTCTCATGCTCTTGGGCGAAGGCGACCGCAGCCGCGAGCCGCCCGGCATCGAAGCCCGCCTCGGCCGGCGTCAGCGTCTGCCAATCGGCGCCGTGGGCGGCGGGGGCGTAAGTCTTGCTGGAGCCGGACACGCGGAGATCCTTTCAGGCAGGGCAGGCGAGAACAGTGGCGTTTCGCCGAAAGGCGGGCGGGGCGCAAGCGGCTACTGCATCGCCCGTGGCTGAAGCGGAGCGGCCATGATCGCACTGCGCATTGAGAATAGATGTAGAGACAATTATTGTCTTTGCATGAAAGATGTGCTCATCGAGCCGCGTGCGGCGAAGGAGATGATTGGCCGCACCGTGTCGCGTACCGCGCGGCTCTGGCGCAGGGCTGTCGATCTCAAGCTTCAGGTCTACGGCCTGACCGAGGCGACCTGGCTGCCGCTGCTTCATCTCTCGCGGGCCGAAGCTCCCATGCGGCAGAAGGATCTCGCGGTCTCGCTTGCTCTCGATGGCTCCACCGTCGCCCGCCTGCTCGATGGCCTGCAGGCTGCGGGCTTGATTGAGCGTCGCGAGGATGAGGAAGACCGGCGCGCCAAGACGATCCACCTGACTGGCGACGGTGAGGAACTGGTCGCCCGCGTCGAGGCCGCGTCTCGCGATGTCAGACTCGCGGCGATCCAGGGCATTCCCGAGGAGGATATCGAGAGGGCCGCTGAGACCTTGGAGCGGATCTGCGACGTGCTCGCCGCTCTGCCGGGTGAGGAGCCCACATGAGCGCCGCCCAGCCTTCTTCCGATCGCCCGCGGCGGCCCGCCCCGCTCTGGCTGCTCGCACTGATCACCTTCAGCGGCACGCTGGCGATGCATGTTTTCGTGCCTGCCTTGCCGCTGGCGGCGAAGGACCTTGGCGCCAGTGCCGGCTCTCTGCAGCTGACCATCAGCTTCTATATTCTCGGCCTGGCCTTCGGGCAGCTCGTCTATGGCCCGCTCTCCGATCGTTTCGGCCGGCGCCCGGTCCTTGTCGTTGGGCTGACGATCTATACGCTCGCCAGCATCGCTGCAGCTCTGGCGCAAGGGGTCGAGACCCTCATCGCGATCAGGCTGCTGCAGGCGCTCGGCGGCTGTGCGGGTTTGGTTCTGGGCCGGGCGATCGTGCGCGACGGATCGGGTCTCGCGGACGCGACGCGCCGGCTCGCGACGATGAATTTGATCGTCATCCTTGGCCCCGGCGTCGCGCCGCTGATCGGCACCGCGGTGTCGGAGGTCCTCGGCTGGCGGGCTATCTTCTATGGCCTCGCCGCGATGGGTGTGGCGAACCTCCTGCTGACCTGGCGGGTCCTGCCCGAAACCGCACCTCCCGGTGCAGGCAGGGATGTGGCGACGGTGTTGCGTGGCTACGGCCGTCTGCTCAGGACGCCTGTTTTCCTGGGCTATGCGTTCGGCGGCAGTCTGGCGACGACACCGATGTATGCCTTCATCAGCGCCGCGCCCTTCGTCTTCGGGCACGAGCTGGGCCGTCCTCCCCATGAGGTCGGAATCTATCTCGCCCTTGTCGCCGCCGGCATCTGGCTTGGCAACTTCTGTTGCAGCCGGCTGGTCGGCCGTACGAGGGTTGCCGGGCTGCTGATCGGCGGCAGTGCGATCAGCCTCATAGGGGCGCTGCTCCTGCTGGTTGCCACGCTATCCGGGCATCTCACCGTCCCGACCGCGCTTTCGGGTGCGATGCTCTTCACCTTCGGTGCCGGCGTTGCCAGCGCGCCCGCGCTGGCGGAGGCGCTGAGCGTCGAGCCGCAGCTGGCCGGCTCGGCATCGGGCTTCTACGGTTTCATCCAGATGGCGGTCGGCGCGCTCGCTACCTCGCTGGCGGGCCTCGCGAGCCTGCCCTCATTGGGCGCTGGCTTTGTGCTCACGGGCGCTGCGCTGGGTGCGCTGTTCTGCTTCGTGTTAGCGTTGCGCGTGAGCCGTCTCGCTAGCGGCCGCAAGCTCGCGGGGGCTCCAGCCGAATAGCTGTCGACACCGTCGGCCTTGCGCTTGCGCCGGTGCCGACTCACGCCTAGACAGTCTGCTTCAAATGACATCGCCAGCACCGCTCTATCCGCACCGCCATCTCCTCGGGATCGAGGGGTTGTCCCATCTGGACATCGAGGCGCTGTTGGACAGTGCCGAGGACTATGTCGCGCTCTCCCGGCAGGTCGAGAAGAAGACGGCGACCCTGCGCGGCCGCACCCAGATCAACCTGTTCTTCGAGCCTTCGACCCGAACCCAGGCCTCCTTCGAGCTCGCCGGCAAGCGCCTCGGCGCCGACGTCATGAACATGTCGGTCGCTTCGTCCTCGGTGAAGAAGGGCGAGACGCTGATCGACACCGCCGCGACGCTGAACGCCATGCGCCCCGACATCATCGTCGTGCGCCATCACGCGGCGGGGGCGGTCAATCTGCTCGCCCGCAAGGTCGGCTGTTCCGTGGTCAATGCCGGCGACGGCGCCCATGAACACCCGACGCAGGCGCTGCTCGACGCGCTGACGATCCGCCGCAACAAGGGCCGCGTCCAGGGGCTGACGGTCGCGATCTGCGGCGACATCCTGCATTCACGCGTCGCCCGCTCGAACATCATCCTGCTGAATGCTCTGGGTGCGAAAGTCAGGCTGATCGCGCCCTCGACGCTGATGCCGTCGGGCATCGAGCGCATGGGCGTCGAGCTCTTCACCGACATGAACAAGGGGTTGGAAGGCGCTGACATCGTGATGATGCTGCGCCTGCAGCTCGAACGCATGCACGGCGCCTTCGTGCCGTCCTCGAAGGAATATTTCCGCTATTACGGGCTCGATCGCGAGAAGCTGGAGCGCGCCGCGCCCGACGCGCTGGTGATGCATCCGGGCCCGATGAATCGCGGCGTCGAGATCTCCTCCGAGGTCGCCGACGGCGCCCAGTCGCTGATCCGCGAGCAGGTCGAGATGGGCGTCGCCGTCCGCATGGCCGTGCTCGACGCGCTGGCGCAGCACCTGCCGAACGCCTGACGGAATGGAACCGAGCATGACTGATCCGCAGGGCGCTGCGACGCAGGACTTGGCGATCCTCGACGCCCGGCTGGTCGATCCGGCCAACGGGCGCGAGGGCAGGGGCTCCGTCCTGCTGCGCGACGGCGTGATCGCATCCGTCGAATGGGGCGCTGCGCCCGCGACGCCGGAGGGCGTGCGCCGCATCGATGCCAAGGGCCTGGTGCTGGCGCCGGGCCTCGTCGACCTGCGTGCCTTCCTCGGCGAGCCGGGCGCCGAATTCCGCGAGACGCTCGGCACGGGTTCTCAGGCCGCAGCCGCGGGTGGTGTCACCACGATCGTCTGCCGACCGGACACCGACCCGCCGATCGACGACCCCGCCATCATCGATTTCCTCAAGCGCCGCGCCCGAGACAAGGCGATCGTCAACGTCCTGCCCAGCGCCGCCCTGACCAAGGGGCTGCACGGCAAGGAGATCACCGAGTTCGGCCTGCTGCTCGAAGCCGGTGCGGTTGCCTTCAGCGACGGCGCCAGGGGCCTGCGCAATCCGCAGGTGATGCGCCGGGCGATGATCTACGCTCGCAACTTCGACGCCCTGATCATGAACCATGTCGAGGACCCCGAGCTCCGCGGTTCCGGCGTGATGAATGAGGGCGAGTTCGCCAGCCGCAAGGGCCTGCCCGGCATCCCGCTCGAGGCCGAGACGGTGATGCTGGAGCGCGATCTGCGCCTCGCCCGCGCCACCGGCGCCCGCTACCACGCGGCGATGATCTCCTGCGCCGAATCGGCCGAGCTGGTGCGGCGCGCCAAGCAGGACGGTGTCCGTGTGACCTGCGGCGTCTCGATCAACAGCCTCACCCTCAACGAGAACGACGTCGGCGACTACCGTACCTTCTGCAAGGTCTCGCCGCCGCTGCGTTCAGAGGAGGAGCGTCTCGCCATGGTCGCGGCGCTGGCGGAAGGCGTGATCGACGTCGTCGTCTCCGATCACGACCCGCAGGATGTCGAGACCAAGCGCCAGCCCTTCGCCGAGGCGGCGGACGGTGCGCTCGGCATCGAGACCATGCTTTCGGCAGCGCTGCGCATGGTGCAGGCCGGGCAGACCGACCTGCCGCAATTGCTTGCCGCCCTTTCGGCGCGCCCGGCCGCCTTGCTCGGATTGGGCTGCGGGCGGCTCAGCGTCGGCGCTCCGGCCGATCTCATCCTGCTCGATGCCGAGGCGCCCTATGTCGTCGACAAGCGCAAGCTGAAGTCGCGGGCCAAGAACTCGCCCTTCGACGAGGCGCGGCTGGAAGGCATCGTCCAGGCGACCATCGTCGGCGGGCGGGTGGTCTACGAGACCGAGGTCTGAGGGGCTGCCGAGCTTCATCCGAGACGACGTCTCGCTTTCTATTGAACGGCGGCGATTCTATTGTGGCGCCCGGGCGGGCGATATGAGGGGCTAAATGGCTGAGATGCTGAACTGGGGCCTTTCCGGGCCCGTGACGCTGGTCGCCCTCATCGTCGGCTATCTCTTCGGCTCGATCCCCTTCGGCATCATCCTGACGAAGCTCGCCGGCGGGCCGGATTTGCGCAGCATCGGCTCGGGCAATATCGGCGCGACCAACGTGCTGCGCACCGGCAACAAGAAGCTGGCTGCTGCCACCCTCGTCGGCGACATGCTGAAGGGCACGGTCGCGGTGCTCGTCGGTTCGTACGTCATCGGCGGGCCGCAGGCGGCGCTGGCGGCGGGCGTCGGTGCCTTCCTCGGCCATCTCTTCCCGGTCTGGCTGCGCTTCAAGGGCGGCAAGGGCGTCGCCACCTATATCGGCGTGCTGCTCGGCGTGAAGGCCGTGGTGGCGCTGGCCTTCTGCGCGATCTGGCTCGGGCTCGCCTGGCTGTTCCGCTACTCCTCGCTATCCGCGCTGATCGCGAGCGTGCTGACGCCGCTGCTGCTCTGGTTCTGGGCCGGCATGCCGCAGGCGACGGTGGTGATGGCCGTCCTGAGCGTGCTGCTCTGGATCATGCACCGGGAGAACATCGCCCGGCTGCTCGCCGGGACCGAGGGCAAGATCGGCCAGAAGGGCTGACAGGGGCATGGCTGGGATCGCTCTCTCCGATCGCCAGCGCCTCGATTGGCTTAGGCTGATCCGCAGCGAGAGCATCGGCCCGCGCAGCTTCCGCACGCTGATGAATCGCTTCGGCGGCGCGGCGGCAGCGCTCGACGCCTTGCCTGAACTCGCCCGCACGACAGGCCGCTCCATCCGCATCTGCTCGCCAGCGGAGGCCGAGCGCGAGATGGCGGGGCTGACTCGCCTTAGTGGGCGCTTCATCGCGCTGGGCGAAGAATCATATCCGCTGCCCTTGCAGGCGATCGATTCCGCGCCGCCGCTCCTCGCCGTGCTGGGCAGGGTCGAGGCGCTGCGGCGGCCCTCGGTGGCGTTGGTCGGCTCGCGCAATGCTTCGGCGGCGGGGCTGAAATTCACCGGCCGGCTGGCGCGCGAACTCGGCGAGGCCGATTTCGCCATCGTCTCGGGTCTGGCGCGCGGCATCGATACCGCCGCTCACGAGGCCAGCATCGAGACCGGCACCATCGCCGTGCTGGCTGGCGGGCTGGACGAGATCTATCCGCCGCAGAACATCCCGCTGGCGCATCGCGTCGTCGAGCGCGGGGCTCTGGTCAGCGAGATGCCGCTCGGCTGGGTCGCCCGTGCACGCGATTTTCCGCGCCGCAACCGGCTCGTCTCGGGGCTCTCGCTCGGCACGGTCGTGGTCGAGGCGGCGCGACGCTCCGGCTCGCTCATCACCGCCCGCTTCGCCAACGAGCAGGGCAGGCTGGTCTTCGCCGTGCCGGGCTCGCCGCTCGATCCGCGCGCCGAGGGCGGCAACCACCTGATCCGCGAAGGCGCGACGCTCTGCGCCGAGGCCGCCCATGTCATCGAGGCGCTGGCGCCGCTGCGGCAAGGCGAGCTGCCGCTCTGGCCGGAGCGACGCGCGCTGCGCGAAACGCCACGCGAGCCGACGAGCGAGGCGATGTGGGACGAGCTCGACCTGCCCGAGGTGACGCCGGCGCCGGATTTCGTGCGCCATGGGGAAGGCTTTGCGCCGCAGCCGGCAGCCGTTCACCCGCCCGATCTCGGCCGCATCCTTTTGGATCTGCTCGGCCTGACGCCCATCGCCCTCGACGATCTGGTCCGCGCCAGCGGGCAGCCTGCGCGCGAGGTCAGCCGCGCCCTCGTCGAGCTGGAACTGGAGGGCGCCGCGCGACGCCACCCCGGTGGGACCGTCTCACGGACCAGCTAGCCCGCCCGCTCGCTCGCCTTCGCGAGGCGCACGACCTCGGCCGAGGCTTCGACCCGGACCATTTCAAGGAAATAGGACAGAGCATTCAGCTTCGCATCGCGGGTCATGAGCCGCATTTCGGCAGCCATGCTCTCGACGAAAGAGGCGATCTCGAGCGGGGTGAGGGGGCGCTGGGGGATGTCATCGCCGTCAGGATCGCCGACGAGCGGCACCGGGTCGGGAGCCTTTTGCGTCATGGCGGATCGATTCCCTCGCGTGCTCAAGGCCAGCCTGCTCGGAAGGCGCGATGCCCTACCGTCAATACAATCATAAATTGTATAATGCCCAAAATTTCAAGCAGGAGTCGTCAATAGAAATACAGCCGCCGGCAGCGTGGCCAGGGCGAGCAGGGTCTGCAGAGTCGTGATTTCGGCCATCAGCGGCGCGTCGCCGCCGAGGTCCCGCGCCAGGAAATAGGCCGCGGTGGCAGTTGGCACCGCGCCTGCGACCACCGTCATCGCGAGCGCCGGCCCTGTGACGCCGAGCCAGCCGGCATAGAGCCAGGCGAGGACCGGCATCGCGACCAGCTTCAGCACGATGGCGACGCCATGCGCCAGCCGCGGCCGCGCCAACTGGTTGAGATCGAGCGCGGAGCCCACAACCAGCAGGCCGACGCCGAGCGAGGCGCGGCCAAGCACGTCGAGATAGCCGATGAAGGCGGCAGGCAGCATCCATTGGGCCTGGTTGAGCACGAGCCCGACCGCCGAAGACCAGATGAACGGGTTGACGAGGATCGAGCGGATCGTCGCTTCAACACTCATCTGCTTACCCTTGGCGAAGCGTGCGAGCACGATCACGCACATCACGTTCAGCAACGGGATCATCGCCGCGATAGCGATCGCCATCAGGGTCGTGCCGGCGCGGCCCTGCAATCCCGCCGCGACCGCCAGCGCCACGAAGGTGTTCCAGCGCACCGAGCCCTGGAAGATCGAGGTGAAGGCGGGGCCGCCGATGCCCGCCTTCGCCAAGGCCGGGCGTGCCAGCAGCAGCAGGGCGGCGACGCTGAGGATCGCGAAGACGAGGCTCAGGCCCATGGCGATCACGGGCACGCCGCGCAGATCGGCGATGGCGAGCGTATGGATCACCACGGCCGGAAACAGGAGCTGATAGGTCAGTCGCTCAACGCCCACCCAATGGGCCTGGGACACAATGTTGCGGTTCTTCAGGAACCAGCCCGTCGCGATGACGAGGAAGACGGCGATCAGGCTGTTGAGCATGTCCGGGGTCTGGCCGGGCGGGCGGGGTGCAGGAACAACGGAGCCCGGAATCCGTTGATGCATTAACTGCCTAGCCGGCCTGTCTCATGCCGCGGGGCGGCCGGCAAGGGCGCGAGCCGCAACCCGCTCTGTTCCTGCCGCAATGCCGCCGCGATTGGTTCAGGCCCTGTTCAATCGGATCGCGCGACCATCTCGGCATGGTTCGGGGGATCCCGAGAAAGGAGATGCCGTCATGTCTCTGAAGAAGAAAGTCGCTGTTGCTCTGACCACCGCCGCCGTTGCGGCCGGCAGCTTCGCCGTGCCGGCGATGGCGCAGCAGGGTCGCAGTTTCGATCCCGCACGCCTCGACAAGGCGCAGGCCGAGTACACGCAGTATCGCCGTTATCACGGGGGCTACCGCGGGGGCTACTATCGCGGCTACCGCGGCAACGGAGCGGCGATTGCCGGTGCCGTCGGCCTCGGCATCCTCGGTGCGGCCGCCATCGCGGCGAACCGGCGGGCCTACTATGAGCCGTACTACGACGGCTACTATGCGCCGGCGCCCGTCTATGCGCCGCGGGCCTATCACGGCGGCTACGCGCCCTACGGCTACTACGATTTCCGCTACGACCGTTGATCGATAGCGAAGCCGATTGAATGCTGTCGGGCCCGCGCCTCTTGCGCGGGTCCGATCTCTTTTGGGGCCTTCAGCCCTCGTCCTCGTCATCCGTTGCCGGCATCAGCCGGCCGAGCCGGTCGAGAGCGCCTTGCAGGATATAGGCGGCGGCCATCTTGTCGACCACCGCCGCGCGCTTGGCGCGCGAGGCATCCGCATCCAGCAATGTGCGCGTCACGGCCAGCGTCGACATGCGCTCGTCCCAGAACACGATCGGCAGTGCCGTGAGCGGGGCGAGATTGCGGACGAAGGCGCGGGTCGACTGGACGCGCGGTCCCTCCGTCCCATCCATGTTGAGCGGCAATCCGATCACCAGCCCGGCGACCTGGTGCTTCTCCGCGATCTTCAGCAGCGCCGCAGCGTCCAGTCCGAACTTGACGCGCTGAATGGTCTCCAGCGGCGTCGCGATCTGCCGTTCGAGATCGGACAGCGCGAGCCCGATCGTCTTGGTGCCGAGGTCGAGCCCGAGCAGTCGCGCATGCGGCGGCAATTCGAGAAGGGCTTCGAGCGGGACGATCTGGCTTGCCATGCCATCGCGGTAGCATGCATGGGCTGTGGTTGCGAGCGGCGCTTGTCCTGCGCCCGGCGAATGGCGGTTGCCCCGGCGCTGTGGCGCGAGAGCCATCGCCATTGTCCGACGATCAGGCTATACGCGCCTCGTTAATGCGGCCAAGCCGCCCTCAGGAACTTTCCGCCGTGACGGCGCGACCCTTGCCATGACCGACATCGCCGCTTCCCGCCAGGCCGGCCCGCTGGGCACGCTCCGTCCGCTTCTGCCCGGCATCCTGCTCTCCACCGTCGTGGCGATCGCCTCGGCCCAGCTTGAGCCCTTGCTCAAGGTGGCCACTGGCGGCCGCGTCGGCATCCCGGCCATCGTGATAGCGCTCGTCATCGGCATGCTGCTGCATCCGCTCGCGAACAATGAGCGTTTCGCGCCGGGCATGACCTTCTGCGTCAAGAAGCTGCTGCGCTGGGCGATCGCGCTTCTCGGCCTGCGGATCGCGCTCGGCGACATCGTCGCGCTTGGCCTCTCGACGGCGCTGCTGGTCGTCGGCTCGATGGTCGTCACCACAATCGTTGGCTTCGCTCTGGCGCGTTGGCTTGGCCGCGAGGCCGGCATGGGTGCGCTTGCCGGCGTCGCGACCGCGGTCTGCGGCGCCTCCGCTGCGCTCGCCACCGCCACCGTTGTGCCAGACTACCGCAACAAGGCGGCCGATGTCGCCTTCACCGTCATCGCGATGAACGTCTTCGCCACGGCCGCGATGCTCCTCTATCCGCTGATCTGCGTCTGGCTCGGCTTCACGCCGCAGCAGACCGGCATCATGCTCGGCGGCACCATCCATGACGTCGCCCAGGTTGTCGGCGCTGGCCAGTCCGTCTCGGATGACGTCGCCAACGCGGCCGTGATCGTGAAGCTCTTCCGCGTCTTCCTGTTGCTTCCCGCCGTGTTGATCGTTGGCTGGTGGCTGGTGCGCGACGGCGGCGACGGGCTCGCTAAGGCCAAGGTGCCGGTGCCGGTCTTCGCCATCGTCTTCCTCGGCCTGTGCGTGCTGAACAGCCTGCTCGCGCTCGCGCCGGCCGTGCAGCCGCTCTACCTGCCGTTGCGCGACGGCCTGCTCGAGGCCTCGCGCTGGGGCCTGCTGATCGCCATCGCGGCGCTGGGCCTCGGCACCTCGATCGGGTCGATGGCGCGGCTCGGCTGGCGGCATTTGGCGCTGGTCACGGGCACGAGCCTGGTGATTCTCGTCATCGTCACCGGTGGCCTTGTCCTCATCGGCTGAACGGGCGGAAGGCGTCATGACCGACATCGTCATCACCGAGTTCATGGACGAGGCCGCCGTCGCGAGCCTCAAGGCGCGCTACAGCGTCCATCACGATCCGGAGCTCTTCGCCAAGCCCGACGAGCTCGCGCGGCTCCTGGCCGATGTCCCGGCACTGATCGTGCGCAACCAGACGCAGGTTCGCGGCAAGGTACTGGAAGCTGCGAAGGCGCTGAAGGTGGTCGGACGGCTCGGCGTCGGCCTCGACAATCTCGACATGGAAGCCTGCACGGCCCGCGGCATCCGCGTCTTCCCCGCGACCGGCGCCAACAGCCTCTCAGTCGTGGAATATGTCATCGGCACGATGATGACGCTGATGCGCGGCGCCTATTTCGCCAATGCGGCGATGCTGGCCGGCGAATTTCCCAAGACGAAGCTGATCGGCCGCGAGATCACGGGCAAGCTGATGGGCCTCGTCGGCTTCGGCGGCATCGCGCGTGGTGTCGCGGACCGTGCCCGTGCGCTCGGCATGGAAGTCGCGGCCTTCCATCCCCGGCTGCCTGCGGACGATCCGGCCTGGAAGGGCGTGCGCCGCCTCGGGTTCGACGAACTGCTCGCGCAGGCCGATGTGATCAGCCTCCATGTGCCGCTGACCGCCGAGACGCGTGGGCTGATCGACGCGCGCGCCTTCGCCCGGATGAAACCCGACGCGATCCTGATCAACACCGCCCGCGGCGGCGTGATGGACGAGGCGGCGCTGGTCGAAGCGTTGAAGGCCGGCCGGCTCGGCGGCGCCGCGATCGACGTTTACGAGCAGGAGCCGCTGGGCAAGGACGCGGCCAAGGTCTTCGCCGGCACGCCCAACCTGATCCTGACCCCGCACATCGCCGGCAACACGGTCGAGTCGAACGGGCGTGTCTCGGGCCTTGTGGCCGAGAGGGTCTTGGCGGCGCTAGATGGGCGGATTTAGGTCGCGAAACTTATAGGCGGGTTTGGTCGCCTTCGACCGATTTTCGAGGTCCGTTTAGCGCGACAGCTGCCCCCGATCGGTGCTCTGCAACGACGCCGATCAGGTTTGAGCCTGAGCGTCGCGTTGTTCGGTGGCGGTTATCACGAGCCATTGGACCAGGCCTCCGCTGAAACACAGCCGGAAGCGAGCCTTCCGCTAGCGCCATGGGCCCCACGATTATCGAGGAGTTGCTGTGCAACTTACCTTTGCGAACACCTGCAACGCCTGAATCTCTGAAAGCGGAAGCGAATATGCGCGCCTGATAGACGTAGAGATGCCAATGTGTTTCACTGGATAGCTGTAGATGGTTCAGGAAATGATCGCATGCTCAAACGGACGAAACATCTCGCCCACGAGTGTTTGCTGCGCTTGGGTCTGGTTAAGTACAGGCGGCCATTCGCGTTCGACGCTGAAACGTGGAATGACGGATATGCTGTTGGCGAGCACGAACACTTCGGTACGCTGAAGGAGACCACCCGGTACGGCGCTTTGTCAGGTTACGTCCGGGCGAAGGGATCGCAGCTTTGCATCCTTGATGTTGGATGTGGAACGGGCTTGCTACGGTCTCACATTGAGGACAGCCAGATTCGGCGCTTTGTTGGCACGGACATCTCGGATGTCGCTGTCGCGGCTGCAAACAAGCTCGGACACGAGCGCTCAGAGTTCTATGTGTGTGATGTTCCGGGCAATGAGCTGGGCAAGTTCGACGTGATCGTATGCAACGAGATGTTGTACTACGTGCCGGACGTCGACGATTACCTCCAGCATCTGCGGGGTCTTCTCAAGCGTGATGGCTGGCTGATCACCTCGATCACGCGACACACCGGTGACTTCACGTTGCACAAGAATCTCGACCGTCGCTTTAAGAAATTGGACGCAGTCACGATCAAGAGCGCCATCGTCAATGCGAAATGGCGGATCGCCTGCTACGCAAGAACGTCGCTGCTTATGATTACGAGTGTACCGGTAGCCGTATAATCACCGGTTGGCCGAGATGAAACGATCGCTTGATGGCCGCGTTCGCGGCATCGAGTCGGGGCATCCCCTGGACCTTGAGTCGTCGCCGGTTCACGACGCGGCCCACCATCGTCGGCTCACACGAAGTCGAACCGATCGACATCGACCAGCCCCTTGTCGGTGATCTTCAGGTGAGGGATCACCGGCAGAGTCAGGAAGGCGACCTGCAGGAAGGGCTCGGCCAGCACCACGCCGAGCGCCTTAGCCGCGGCGCGCAACTGTTCCAGATCGTGCCGCACGGTCTCGAACGGCTCTTCGCTCATCAGCCCGGCGACAGGCAGCGCCAGCTCTGCCGTGACCTTGCCTTCATCGGCCACGGCAAAGCCGCCACCGATCTCGATCAGCCGGTTAGCCGCCGCTGCCATCGAGGCTTCGTCGACACCGACGATGCAGAGATTGTGGCTGTCATGTCCGACCGAGGAGGCGATGGCGCCGCGCTTCATGCCGAAGCCGTGGACGAAGCCGGTCGCGATGCCACCATTCTTACCATGCCGCTCGATCACCGTGACCTTGACGGCATCCTGTTCGAGATCGGGCAAGGCGAGGCCGTCCCGCGAGGGCAGGGGCATCGATAGTCGCTCGGTGATGATACGGCCCGGCACGACGCCGATCACCGGCGTCTCGCCTTCGCGGGCCCCGACAGTGAAGGCCTCCGTCGTGACAGGCCGGCACTTCACGCTGCCATGGCCGACCGCCGGCACCGCGGCGCGATCCGCGAACAGGGCCTCCTCGACAAGCCTGCCGCCGGTCAGGACCTGCTTCACCGAGCAGGCGGCGAGGTCCTCGACCAGCACGATGTCGGCACGTTTGCCCGGCCCGATGAAGCCGCGGTCGAACAGGCCGAAATTCCGCGCCGCTGAGTGCGAGGCGATGCGATAGGTCGCGAGCACATCCGCGCCTTCCGCGATCGCGGTGCGGATCATGTAGTCGAGATGGCCTTCCTCACCGATGTCGAGCGGGTTGCGGTCGTCGGTGCAGAAGGCGAGGAAAGGCGAGGCGTCGCGCGAGATCAGCGGGATCAGCGCGTGCAGGTCCTTCGAGACAGAGCCCTCGCGGATCAGGATCGCCATGCCCTTGGCGAGCTTCTCGCGGGCTTCTTCGGCGGTCGTGGTTTCGTGGTCGGTGCGGATGCCGGCGGCGAGATAGGCGTTGAGATCGAGGCCGCGCACCAGCGGCGCATGGCCGTCGATATGGCGGTGGGAGAATGCCTCGAGCTTGGCGAGGCAGCCCGGATCGCGATGGATCACACCCGGGAAGTTCATGAACTCGGCGAGCCCTATCACATGCGGATGGTCCATCAGCGGCGTTAGGTCGCCGGCCTCGAGCGCGGCGCCCGCCGTCTCCAGATGCGTCGCCGGCACGCAGCTCGACAGGTTGACGCGCAAATCCATCCGCATCGCCTCGGCGCAGGCGAGGAAGTAGCGGATGCCCTCAGTGCCCAGCACATTCGAGATCTCATGCGGGTCGCAGATCGCGGTCGTGACGCCATGCGGCAGCACGCAGCGCTCGAATTCGAGCGGCGTCACGAGCGAGGATTCGATGTGCAGATGCGTGTCGATGAAGCCCGGCACGGCGATGAGGCCGCTCGCATCGATGACGCGCCGGCCCTCATAGCTGCCATAGGTGCCGACGATGGTGTCGCCGCAGATGGCGATGTCGCTTTCGACCAGCGCGCCGGTGACGAGATCGAGCAGCCTTGCGCCCTTGATGACGAGGTCGGCCGGCTCGTCGCCATGGCCCTGGGCGATCCGGCGGGCGAGAGTGGCGGCGTCGGTCATGGGGCGTTTCCGTTGTTGGCCATGCGCGCAGCCTGCATGGCTAAGAATGCATTGTCGACTTGGTCGTTTCGGCGGATCGGCCTAGATAGAGGCCGGCAACTGGAAAGCCCCGGAGATCCCCGCATGAAGCTCACCTGGTACGGCCATGCCGCCTTCCGCCTCGAGATCGACGGCGCCACCATTTTGATCGATCCCTTCTTCACCGGGAACCCCGCCTTCGAGGGCGATGTCGCGGCGATCTCGAAGGGCGTCAGCCATATCCTCGTAACCCACGGCCATGGCGACCATGTCGGCGACACCCTCGCCATCGCCGAAGCGACCGGCGCAACGGTGGTCACGAATTATGACCTCGCCATGCATCTGGCTTCGCAGGGGCTCAAGAGCTTCCAGCCGATGAACACGGGCGGCACGGTCGATCTCGGCCCGTTTAGCGTGACGCTCGTCCGCGCCGATCACTCGGCCGGCATGGGCGAGGGCGGTGTCAACGTGCCGGTCGGCAGCGCCAATGGCGTGATCGTCAAGGCCAAGGGCGAGAAGACGCTCTGGCACATGGGCGATACCGACATCTTCTCGGATATGCAGCTCCTCAGCGAGATCCATGGCGTCGAGGCCTGCATCTGCCCGATCGGCGATCGCTTCACCATGGGCGGCAAGGTCGCCGCGCTCGCCATGACGCGCTTCGTCAAGCCGAAGGTCGCGATCCCCTCGCATTACGGCACCTTCCCGCTGATCGACCAGAACGCGGACCTCTTCGTCGCCGGGCTGAAGGGCAGCAGCGTCGAGGCGGTAGTGCCGAAGAAGGGCGAGGCCTTCACGGTCTGAGCTCAGGCCTTACAGGCCGGACGAGACAGGAGTTCGAGCGCCCATGTTGCGGGCGCTCGATCCTCCGCTTATAGCCCTGACAGCAATGGGTGCGCTGCACCGCCAGTCTTTCAGGAGCCCGCCATGTCGGTCGATCTCGCCACCGTGAAACGCGTCGCGCATCTCGCGCGCATCGCTGTGCCGGAGGCCGATCTGCCCAAGCTGCAAGGCGAGCTCAACGCCATCCTCGGTTTCGTCGAGCAGCTCAACGAGGTGAATGTCGACGGCGTCGAGCCCATGACCTCGGTGACGCCGATGGCGATGAAGCAGCGCGAGGACGTGGTCAACGACGGCGAGATCGCCGACGAGATCGTCGCCAACGCCCCGGCTTCCGAGGACGATTATTTCATGGTGCCGAAGGTGATCGAGTGAGCGGACTCTAGCCGCTCCTTCGATCTTTCGGACGCTCAAGCGTCCGGGACCACCATCCGCCTGCAGAACCGGAATATTCCCGTGACCGATCTCACCCGTCTGACGCTGACCGAGGCCCGCGACGGCCTGAAGGCCAAGACCTTCTCCGCCACCGAGCTGACCAAGGCCCATATCGCCGCCGTCGAGAAGGCCCGGGCGCTCAACGCCTATGTGCTCGAAACCCCTGATCACGCGCTGAAGCAGGCCGCCGCCTCCGACGAGAAACTGGCCAAGGGCGAGGCCCGCCCGCTGGAAGGCCTGCCGCTCGGCATCAAGGATCTCTTCGCCACCGAGGGCGTGCGCACCACCGCTTGCTCGAAGATCCTCGGCAATTTCGTGCCGCCCTATGAATCGACCGTGACGAGCCAGCTCTGGCGCGACGGGGCGGTCATGCTCGGTAAGCTCAACAACGACGAATTCGCCATGGGCTCGTCCAACGAGACCTCGGCCTTCGGCAACGTCGTCAATCCCTGGCGCCGCAAGGGTTCCAATGTCGGGGCCGGGCAGGGCGGTGCCGTCGAGGGCAACCATCTCGTGCCGGGCGGCTCTTCGGGTGGATCGGCCTCGGCTGTCGCTGCCAATCTTTGCCTTGCCGCGACCGCGACCGATACCGGCGGCTCGATCCGCCAGCCGGCAGCCTTCACCGGCACGGTCGGCATCAAGCCGACCTATGGCCGCTGCTCGCGCTGGGGCACGGTCGCCTTCGCCTCCTCGCTCGACCAGGCCGGGCCGATCGCCAAGACCGTGCGCGACGCGGCTGTGATGCTGCGCTCGATGTCCGGCCATGATCCGAAGGACACGACCTCGGTTGACATGGCCGTGCCGGATTACGAAGCGGCTGTCGGCCGCTCGGTGAAGGGCATGAAGATCGGCATTCCGCGCGAGTATCGGCTCGACGGCCTCAACGCCGAAATCGATGCGCTCTGGCAGCAGGGCATCGCCTGGCTCAAGGCCGCGGGCGCCGAGATCGTCGAGATCTCGCTGCCGCATACCAAATACGCCCTGCCGGCCTATTACATCGTCGCGCCGGCCGAGGCGTCGTCCAACCTCGCCCGCTATGACGGCGTCCGCTACGGCCTGCGCGAGCAGGGCAAGGACATCGTCGAGATGTATGAGAAGACCCGTGCCGCCGGCTTCGGCGCCGAGGTCAAGCGCCGCATCATGATCGGCACCTATGTGCTCTCGGCTGGCTATTACGACGCCTACTACCTGCGCGCCCAGAAGGTCCGAACCCTGATCAAGCGCGACTTCGAGACGGTCTATGCGCAGGGCATCGACGCCGTCCTGACGCCCGCGACGCCCTCGGCCGCCTTCGGCATCGGTGAGAAGGGCTCGGCCGATCCGGTCGAGATGTATCTGAACGACATCTTCACCGTGACGGTGAACATGGCCGGCCTGCCCGGTATCGCTGTGCCTGCCGGGCTCGACGCTCAGGGCCTGCCGCTCGGCCTCCAGCTCATCGGCCGCCCCTTCGACGAGGAGACGCTGTTCTCGCTCGGCGAGGCGATCGAGCAGGCGGCGGGCCGCTTCCCCGTGACGGAGAAGTGGTGGGGCTGAACGGCGCTCCGCCGTCATTCCGGGGCAGGCCGAAGGCCTGAGCCAGGAACCCATGAACACTCAGGGCATGAAAAAGGGGCTGCAGCGTTGCAGCCCCTTTTTTGATTCTCGCGGTTATGGGTTCCGGGCTCTTCGCTAACGCGAAGCCCCGGAACGACGGCTGCGCCGTCAGTGCGCCTCGGTCGCCTGCTGAGCCGCCACGGCCTTGCGCCGGTTGCCGCGCAGATCCGCCAGCCAGCGCACCATCACGTAGAACACCGGCGTAAAGATCAGGCCGAAGAAGGTCACGCCCAACATGCCGGAGAAGACCGCAATGCCCATGGCCTGGCGCATCTCCGCGCCGGCGCCGACCGAGATCGTCAGCGGCAGCACGCCGAGGATGAAGGCCATCGAGGTCATCAGGATCGGCCGCAGTCGGGTGCGGGCGGCGGCGATCGCTGCGTCGCGGCGATGCATGCCTTCTTCCTCCGCCTGCTTGGCGAATTCGACGATCAGGATCGCGTTCTTGGCGGCGAGGCCGACGAGCACCACCAGGCCGATGTCGACCAGGATGTTGCGGTCGAGCCCGGCGTAGTTCACGCCAAACATCGCGGCCAGGATACACATCGGCACGATCAGGATGACCGAGAGCGGCAGGAGCCAACTCTCATAGAGCGCCGCCAGCAGCAGGAAGACGAACACCACCGCGAGCCCGAAGGCGATGACCGCGGTGTTGCCGGCGAGCTTTTCCTGCAACGCGATCTCGGTCCATTCGAAACCGAAGCCGGCCGGCAGCCGCTGCGCCGCGATCTGCTCCACTGCCGCAATGCCCTGACCGGTCGAGAAGCCGTGCGCCATCGAGAGCTGCACCTCCGCCGCCGGGTAGAGGTTGTAGCGCGGCACGCGATAGGCGCCGGTCGTGTCGTGGAAGGACGCGATCGAGCCAATCGGCACCATCTCGCCATCCGCATTGCGGGTCTTGAGATTGGCGACGTCGCGTGTCGTCAGGCGGAACGGATTGTCGGCCTGCGCGGTGACGCGGAAGGTGCGACCGAGCAGGTTGAAGTCGTTGATATAGGCAGAGCCCATATAGACCGACAGCGTCTCGAAGATGCGTGTGATCGGCACGCCGAGCATCTCCGCCTTGGTGCGGTCGATATCGGCGTAGATCTGCGGCGTCTTGGTCGAGAACAGGGTGAAGGGCTGCTGGATGCCCGGCACCTGCGCGGCCGAGCCGGCGACGATCCATGCCGCGCCCTCAAGCGCCGCAAGCCCGCTTCCGGAACGATCCTGCACATAGCCCTTCAGGCCGCCGCCGGTGCCGATGCCTGGGATGGCCGGCGGTTCGATCAGCAGCGTGAAGGCTTCCGAGATGCCGAACATCTGTTGCCGGAGATCGGCGAAGATGCCCTGCGTCGTCAGCCCCTGCTTCTCGCGGTCCTTGAACGGAGCGAGCGTGACGAAGGCGACGCCGGTGTTCGGCGCGATCGTGAAGGTCGCGCCGTCGAGACCGGCGAAGGCGACGGTATGCGCCACGCCGGGGCGGGACAGCAGGATGTCGTTGGCCTTGCGCAGCACGGCGTCCGTCCGCTGCAGCGACGAGCCGGGCGGCAGCTGGAGCACGGCGATGAAATAGCCGCGGTCGAGCTGAGGCACGAGGCCGGTCGGCGTCCGGCGGATGTCCCAGACCGTCGCGGCGATCAGGCCGGAATAGACGATAAGCAGGATCACCGCGATCCGGATGAGCCGCGAGGTGACGCGCCCATA